>JADMIO011409241.1_pt1 | contig 135052 bp, 102 predicted proteins | sample 8958161 | NCBI WGS metagenome assembly JADMIO01 (sample SAMN16585339, study PRJNA669376) | soil metagenome | isolation source: Crop rotation soil | place: USA: Cullars Rotation, Alabama | collected 2011 | reverse complement strand
GCGACTTCAAGTCACGTGAATTCCAAGCTTCGGATCCCACTGTGCTGGAAAGGTCCAACCGAACAGATGGCCCGAGGGCCATTCACGCAGGATTTCAGGGGTGAACGGAAGCGAACCCGATGGACCCGGCGCGCGCGACGGGATGTCGTACAAATCGGGAATCGCGGTGTCGAAAACGTTCATGAGCAGGAAGACAAACGCTTAGGATAGCGCATTCTCTTTTTAGAACTCATATTTCGTTCCACATCATTATCTCCGGTAATGAAAGCGCATACGATTTTGATGCTTAGCCGTGCGTGAACGGGTCTGCCAGGTAGCTCCGCTCACGATATTCGAAATAGTCGAAGTCCGCATGTCTCCCTGTGCCTCCCAGGTCCTGACAACAAACGCCCACGAACGCGCCCGTGAAGTTCGGAGTGCCGGGAACCGCCGCTTCATCCGAAAGAATGCTCGCGTCGAGCGGCCCCAGCTGGGTCCATTCACGATCTCCCGTGCGGTAGGCGAAATACAGCCGTTCGAAATCCACCTCCACGCGCAGCTGAACGGGTTCGCCGGCAGGAATCGCCACCGGAGCGCCAAATACGTCGGGCTGAGGCTGATCGGGAACGCACGACCACACCTGGACATACTTGCCCAGATCCTCATGATGCGAAACATACAGGTAGTGGAACTTGCTGCTGTTGTAGTAGCAGATCAGGCCGGACATCTGTTGGTAACGGTCGGGTTCGAACTCCAGCACTGTCTGGGCGTGGTAGCAGTGCGATTGCTGCCGCCGGGCCACAAGCGATTGCCGGAAATGGCTGCCCAGCGTTTCGCGGCCATATAAGCGGAGGAATCCGGGACGAGCGGCAAGGCTGAACAACTCTTCCGGCCAGGGCGAACGCAGCCACTGAAAATCCAGCGGCAGCGTCGGACTCTCGAAGTCCTCACGCTCGGGCGCCGCGGCAAAGGGATGTTCCGGAAGCGCGGGTGCGGCGACTTCGGTGTAAGGGAGCCCGGCTCTGTCCAGTGTCCGCAGCCAGCCATCGTCGGACCAGGCCATCGGCTGGATCGCAGTTTCCCGCCCCAGCGTGCACCGCCCGCGATTCGGGAGCGGTCGGCCGCAAAGATGCACCAGATAGGTTTCGCCGTTCTGCGTTTCCACCAGGTCAGCGTGACCGGCTCGCTGCAATTCGACATCGGGCCGATGGCGCGCGGTCAGGATATACACGTCCGGATGAAGCTCGTAGGGCCCGGTGAGTTCGCGCGATCGCGCCATGGTCACGGCATGCCCCCACCCTGTGCCGCCTTCAGCGGTCAACAGGTAGTAATAACCGTTTCGCTTGTAAAGATGCGGACCCTCCGTAAAGCCAATCGAGGTGCCTTTGAAAATATTGTGAATCGGCCCCACCAGCTTGCGCTCCGCTGGAGAATATTCCTGCAGTGCGATCCCCGCGAAACGATTGTGACCCGGACGATGGTCCCAGAGCATGTTCACCAGGTATTTTCGGCCATCGTCATCGTGAAACAGCGAGGGGTCGAAGCCGCTGCTGTTCAGGTAGACCGGGTACGGCCATTCGCCCTCGATACTGGGACTCGCGATCAAGTAATTGTGAGTGTCGCGCCACCCTGCCCCGGAGGGGCCGCCTTGCGAAGTGCGGCCGTAGCGTTTCACATCCGTGTAGGCGAGCCAGAACAGACCGTCGCTATAGCTAAGGCATGGCGCCCAAATGCCGCACGAATCCGGGTCGCCGAGCATGTTGAGCTGGCTCTCTCTCCGCAGCGGCCGCGTGAGCAGGCGCCAGTGAATCAGATCGCGCGAGTGGTAAATCTGGACACCCGGATACCACTCGAAGGTTGACGTCGCGATGTAGTAGTCATCCCCGACCCGCACGATGGAGGGATCCGGATTAAATCCGGGCAGGATTGGATTTCGAATTCGCGCCGGCATCTTTCGGTTGCTCCTAGGTTGTGGGGAACGCCGGCGCCGCCGTGCGCTCGCGGACCACGGTCCACAACACCACAGCGCCCACCAGGTCGAGGAAAGCCAGACAAACGAAGAAAGGCGTGTAGCCGACCGTGGCCACCAGTCCGCCGATCAGCAACGAGAAAATGGTCAGGCCGGCATTGCCGAATGTCCCCGCCAATCCGGCCGCAGTCGCCACCTCATTCTTGGGGAACAGGTCGCTCGACATGGTGATCACCGTCACCGAAAGCGTCTGGTGCGCAAAGCCGCCCAGGCTAAGCAGAGCGATGGCCGCGTAGGGGCTCTCCACCAAGCCCACGAAACCCATGCCCAGCATCAGAAAGGCCCCCAGAGTGAACGCCCAGCGCCGGGAATTCACGATACTGATGCCGAAGCGTTTCTGAAGCCGCATGGCCAGCAGTCCCCCGAACACGCATCCGAAGTCCGCGGCCAGAAAGGGCAGCCAGGCAAACAGGGCGATCTGCTTCAGGTCCATGTGCCGCACAGTGCTCAGGTACAGCGGCAGCCAGTAGCTAAGCGTGCCCCAAGTGGGGTCGGCCAGAAATCGCGGGAGTGCGATTCCCCAGAAGTTTCGTTCTTTGAGGATCCTGACCAGCGACGGCCTCGAGCCATCGCCGGCCAGATGCTTCTCCTGTCCTTCGGAAATATAGGCCTTTTCTTCATCCGACAAGCCGGTGTGCTTTTGCGGCGATTGGTAGAACACCAACCACAAAACCACCCAGACCAGACCCAGGGCGCCTGTGATCAGGAACGCAGCTCGCCAGTTGTACGCGAGAATGGCCCAAGCCACTAGCGGAGGCGCCACCATGGAACCCACCGAGGCGCCGATGTTGTACAGGCCTCCCGCCAATCCACGCTCTTTTGCGGGAAACCATTCCGCCGTCGCCTTCACACCGGCCGGATTCGCCGAGCCTTCGGCAAACCCCAGCATTCCGCGCAGCCAGGCAAACGCCTGCCAGCTATTGGCGAGCGAATGACTCATGTTGATCAGGGACCAGGCGACCGCGAAAATGGCGAGCCCCATCTTCAGGCCCAGCACGTCCAGCACATAGCCGCAGATGGGTTGGGTCATGATCGCGCCCTGGAACGCACCGACGATCCAGGAATACTCACGGGCGCTGATATGGAGCTGTTCGAGCAGCGTTGGGGCCGCGACGGATAATGTACTGCGCGTCAGATAGTTGATGATCGAGCCCAGCATGATCAAGCTGATCATCCACCAGCGCAGTCCCCGGATTTTGTTCATTGCCCTCTCAGAAGATATGCCGTGTCGTTCCAACGGAGCTCGTTGCGGAACTGGCGCAGGTCGGTCGAGGCGTCGATGGGGAGAAATTCCACTCCAGCCATCTCGGCGAAGTCTTCCAGGTGCTCGCCGGTCAAGGCCTGGCTGAAGCCCGTGTGATGCGCGCCGCCCGCATAAATCCAGGCTGCGGCCGCGGTGCGCAGGTTCGGGCGCGGAACCCACACCGCTCGGGCGACGGGGAGCTCGGGCAAAGGCTGCGGCGGCTCGATCACGTCAATCTCGTTGACGATCAAACGGAAGCGATTGCCGGTTTGGATCAGCGATACATTGACTGCCGGTCCGGAGGAGGCGGTGAAAACCGCTTCCGTGGAAACCGTCTCCGGATCGATCCGCTGCGGGTCGAAAACATATCCCTGGTTGACCTTGCTCGAGATCCCGTGCCTCACCGTGGCTTGCGACACGTAATAGATGTGGAAGCGATCGCCCACCTTGGTGATATCGCCATCAATCCCTGGCACCTCCGCGAGCGGTAAAGGCATGGTTTCCAGCTTGGTGAAGGCATCGTTGGCGTAGGCGTAGTAAAGGCTTGTTTTTTGGTTGAGGCGAATGGTGAAATACACCATCATCTTGCCGGCCTGCTGGTCATAGATGGTCTCGGGCGCCCACGCCGTTCCGATATCGCCGAGCTCGGGAAACGCTTTGTCCACCCGGAAGTCCGAGTGCGTCCAATGGATCAGATCCCACGACTTCATCAGGACCAGAGCCCGGTTATTCCCCCAGCCATACTGTTCCACGGGGCGTTCCCATTGGGTTGTCCGCACACCGGCCCGCTGTCCATAGATGTGCAGATCCGTCATCGCCAGGTAGAACGCGCCGTCGGGTCCTCGTGCGATGTGGGGATCGCGCACGCCCTTTTGCTCTGCCAGCAGCTTGCCGTCAAAGATGGGTTCGCCGCCATTGACATCGGTGAACGTGTAGCCGTCCCAGCTGATCGCGAAGTAAGCGGAGTGGGTCTCGTCCTTGAAATAGACCATGACGTACCCTGCCATGTCTTTTTCTTCGAGTTTCCTTGCGCCTCGTGGCTTCTCAATCGTCGGGGTAAGGACGGTGCTTGGCGTCTGCGCGAACAGACGGGCGGCGGCGCTCAGGCCCACGCCGGTCAGCGCGGCCTGCAGAATCTTGCGCCGGTCGCACGCAATCGTCATTGGGACTTCTTGGGCTCGTTGAAGGACTGTTCGACCTTATTGTGGACATCGGACGGGAAGGCGTGGTCCCTCCAGAGCCACCGCATGATGTCGGGGAAAACCGCCTTGAGCATTCCGTGGCCGTGCCGCTGCATGCCCCACATGTAGTTCAGATCGTAGCCCTTCTCCTCGAGCGCCTGTTGCAGCCGCACATTCTGGTAAAACCAGTCCCGCGTCTCATCGTATTTGCCATCGGCGCGCAGGCCACGATTATCGTTGCGGCCGTCCAGAAGGAACACGCGCAGCGGCTTCTTCTCACTCTTGCGGATGATTTCCGGGTAAACATGCCCGCCGCGCAGGTTTACGAAACTGCCGACGTTGCTCAAGACCTTGCGGAAGTGGTCCGGACGTTCCCATGCCACCGTGAACGCGGCGATTGCTCCGGAACTGGTTCCGCCGATGCCGTGGCGCGCGGGATCGCGCGAGATGTTGTAATCCTTGTACAGCACGGGCAGGAGTTCATCGACAATCACCCGGGCGTAGCGATCATCCAGAGTGTTGTATTCGGTGGGACGGTTTGTCGTGCGGTCGCCCCACTCCTTGAGATCGGGTTCAGGTTGATCGGGACGGCGGCCGGGGTTGATAAAGACGCCGATCATCACCGGAAGCTCGCGCCGGTAAATCAGATTATCCATGACCACTTGTGCCCGGATATCCCCATCCATGGCCATGAACGCCTGCCCGTCGTTGTAAATCATGAGGCTGGCAGGGACTGCCGAATCGTATTGCGCCGGGACATACACCCAATAGGTGTGTTGTGTACCGGGATACGCCTGGCTGGGTAAATAGAACGGGCCTTTGACCTGGCCGCGCGGGACGCCCTCCATAACCGCCGAATCGGGAGAGGATCGATAGTAAGTGTTCGGGTCAGGTTCGGCGGGAGCCTGGGCAAGGGCCAGAAGAGGGATTGCAACCAGCAGGGTGAGCTTCATAGTTTTAGCAGACAGCGTCTCGCCAGATGATAGCGCTTACATTTCCCGCCGGCAAGACCCACTGGATGCGTTCGGATTTCCGCTATTTCTTGGCGCGGGCTTTTTCCAGCGCCGCCAGGAAACTCGCCTCCATCCGGGCGACAGCCGCGCGGTACCCGGACGGATCCACGAAGCGCTCCGGATCGTAGGGGTCTCCGGGTTGATACTTCCGGTGCAGGTTGAACTGCGCCGCGTGCGATGCCAGAAACACGTCGATGTCGAGGGCCTTTTGAGCAAGGAATGTTTTGCGGTAGGCGGCTTCGATGTCCGGAAATCCCGGCATGCCTGAGACCGTCACGCCTTCATTGATGGATCCCATGTTCACGATGCCAACCCGGTACGTCTTTCCGTTTTCCCGCACCGTGGTCGTGAAACTAGTGGCACCTTTTGTGTGTCCGGGATGGAGATGCGCGGTGAGCGTCGTGCCTCCCAGCGTGATTTTGTCGCCATCCGCAAGAGTGCGATCCACCGGCGCGGATTCGTAGTGCGCCTTGGGACTGTTGCCGAACAGGAAATCCGACGTTCCGCCGCTTCGAAACAGGTCCGCGTCCGCGCGCGATAAGACGATCTTAGCGTTGGTGCGCTTTTTGAGTTCCGCCAGCCCTGCCACATGATCGAAGTGCGCGTGCGTGGCCAGAAGAAGTTTTACATCGCTCATCTTGAAGCCGAGCGTCTCAATACCCTGGACGATCTGAGGGACAGTCTCGGCCAAGCCGCTGTTAATCAAGATGTGCCCTTCCGGCGTCGTAATCACATAAGTGGAGAGATCAAAGGTGCCCACCCAATAGATGTTGCCGATGATGCGAAACGGCGGGAATGGCTTCACCCAATCCGGCTCGAAGGGGACCGCCTGCTGGGCGTGAACCATGCCGTGTGTGAGAAGCAGTACTGTGGCGATGCTAGCTAGTTTCAAGGCTTTTCTTTCGCCTGCGTCGTGCATTATATCGTTGAAAACCGATACACCGTGGTCGTTCGATACGTATCCCCGGGCTTCAAAACCGTGGACGGAAATGTGGGTTTGTTCGGAGAATCGGGGAAGTGCTGCGTTTCCATGCAAAACGCCGAACGCCGGGTATACACTCGGCCTTTTCCTTTGAGCGTCCCATCGAGAAAATTGCCCGTGTAGAATTGCAGGCCCGGCTCTGTAGTAAGAACTTCCATGACGCGGCCGGATTTGGGATCCGTAACCTTTGCAGCCGTCTCCAGGCCCGCCCCGCTGCGATTCAGCACCCAGTTATGGTCGTATCCCTGGCCAAAGATCAGCTGCTCGTCTTTCTGCTCGATTCGCTCCCCGATGGTTTTCGCCATGCGAAAGTCGAACGGAGTTCCCGCCACTGGCTTTAACTCGCCTGTCGGGATCAGACCCTTGTCGACCGGCGTGAAGCGGTCGGCGCTGATCACCACCTGATGTCCTAGAATGTCGCCCTCTCCGGCCAGGTTGAAGTAGCTATGGTTGGTCAGGTTCACTACCGTTTCCTTGTCCGTCGTAGCGGAATACTCGATCCGGAGTTCGTTGGCGTCGGTAAGTGTGTAAGTCACTGTAGCCAACAGGTTGCCGGGGTATCCCTCCTCGCCGTCTTTGCTCAAGTAGGAAAGCTCGAGACTCTGCGGCGAGAGCTGTTTCGCGCTCCAGACGCGTTTGTCGAACCCGCGCACGCCGCCATGAAGATGATTCGGGCCATTGTTCTTCGCCAGCTGGTACTCCATTCCGCCCAAGGAGAACCGGCCGCCTCCAATGCGATTCCCGTAGCGCCCGATGATCGCCCCGAAGTAAGGAGGCGGAGTGAGATAACCCTCCAGATTGTCGAATCCGGCCACGACATCGCCCAACGCTCCCGAGCGATCCGGGACCTTGAGGGAGACGACTACGCCGCCGTAGGTCATGATCCTGGCTTCCGAGCCCTTTGCATTCGCGAGCGTGTACAATTCCACAGGTTGGCCTTCGGGAGTATTACCCCACGAGATCTTCGTGCTTGCTGCCGGAACCTCCGGCGTCTTCTGCGAGGAACAGCCGATCAGCGTCAACGCGCACACCAGCGTGGATATGCGAAACGTCCTAGCGCTTGGTTTGTCCATAGTATGCCTTCGCTCCATGTTTCCTGAAGAAATGTTTGTCCAGAAGCGCCTTTGAGATCGGCGCGGCGTCAGGGTTCACCGCGAGCGTGTGGCGAGCTGTTTGGGCGATCTCCTCCAGCACCACCGCGTTGTGAGCCGCCTCTGCCGCCGATGCGCCCCAGGTAAACGGCGCGTGGCCGGCGACCAGGACGGCCGGCATCTCCAGCGGATCCATCCCCTGGAATCGCTTTACGATGGCATGACCGGTGTTGGCTTCGTAGGCTTCCTCGATTTCGGACCCGCGCAAATGTTCCGTGACCGGGATGGGCCCGTAAAAATAGTCGGCATGCGTTGTCCCGAAGCATGGAATCGGCCGTGCTGCCTGAGCCCACACGGTCGCGTTCCGGGAATGGGTATGAACCACACCCCCGATCGCAGGAAATGCCTGATACAGGATGAGGTGAGTCGCAAGATCCGAGGAAGGCCGCAGCTTACCCTCGACGATTTTGCCGTCCATATCGACCAGGACGATATCCGAGGACTTCATGTTCTCGTAGGGCACGCCGCTGGGTTTGATGGCGACGAGTCCCTGAGCCCGGTCGATACCGCTGGCATTACCGAAGGTGTAAAGCACCAGCCCGCGGCGCACCAGCTCGAGGTTGGCTTCCAGAACCTCTTCCCGCAGAGCGTCGAGCATCATGATACCTGCCTCGAAGCGGACGCGATTTTGCGGAGGGAGGGCAACACATCGCCCAATTCAGACTTCCCCGCCCCGCTTTGACCGAATCCAAAATACAGCTTCTTGTAGATCCCGTACATCTCTTCGTAAACAGCGGCTTCCCGGGGATCAGGCCTCACGATGCGATACCGGGGGCAAAGCTTGGCTTGCGCTTCCTCGATATTGGCAAACTCTCCTGCCGCCAGCAGCGCGAAGATGGCCGCACCCAGGCTCGTAACTTCCGTTTCCGGCACGAGCACGGGCTTGTTCAGAACGTTGGCGTAGACACGATTGAGCACTTCGTTCTTTTGTGGAATGCCGCCGCCGTTGATAACGCGATCGATCGGGACCCCGTGCTCCTGCATGCGTTCAAGGATGATACGCGTGTGAAAGGCGGTCCCTTCGATCGCGGCGAAAAGCTCGTCCGCGGCGGTGTGCATCAGGTTCCAGCCCAGCGTGATGCCGCCCAGTTCGGGGTTGACCAAAACCGTCCGGTCACCGTTATCCCAGGTCAGTCGCAGCAGCCCGGTTTGTCCGGCGCGATAGCGTTCAAGGCCTTGGGAAAGCGCTTCGACATTCGTTCCTGCCCGGCGGGCGATTGCCTCGAAGATATCGCCGGTCGCCGAGAGACCCGCTTCGATGCCCGTGAGATTCGGGTGCACCGAACCCTGCACCACTCCGCAAACACCGGGAATCCGGCTCACGTTCTCCGCCACCGCGATGATGCAGGTGGAAGTTCCCACGACGTTCACCACGTCGCCGGGGCGCACTCCCACGCCGATGGCATCCCAGTGCGCGTCAAACGCGCCGACCGGAATTGGAATGCCCGGGCGCAAACCCAGAGTCTCGGCCCATGACGGCGTCAGGTATCCCGCGATCTGATCCGAAGTGGCGTAGCGACCGCCAAGTTTCGCGCGAACGCCCGCCAATAACGGATCCACCGAGCGCAGAAACTCCTCCGAGGGAAGGCCGCCGAGCGAGGGATTCCACATCCACTTGTGGCCCATCGCGCAGACACTCCGCGGCGCCTGGTTTGGATCGGTGATCCCGCACAGCGTCGCCGCGACCATGTCGCAGTGCTCAAACGCCGTGACGAAACGGTCGCGCAGGCCGGGATTATTCCGTAACCAGTGGAGGAGCTTTGAAAATCCCCACTCGGAAGAATAGGTCCCTCCACACCAGTCGATGGCATCCAGGCCGCAGCTGCGGGCGGCGCTGGTGATCTCGGCCGCTTCTCGCGCGGAGCGATGGTCGCACCAAAGGTAATAATCGTCGAGCGGTGTGAGGCAAGCCCCGACGGGAATCACACTGGACCCGGTAGTGTCGAGCGCAATTGCCTTGATCTGGTCTCCGGAAACGCCGGCGCTCGCCAGAGCCAGGCGCGTCGCCTGGGATAAGGCGCTCATGTGGTCCGCGTGGCTTTGCGTGGCGTAATTCGGGTCTTCGCGCTTGCGCTTTAGCGGATATTCGGCCACGCCCGAGCCGATTCGCCCTTGTTCCCGATCGACGATCGAGACCCGCACATTCAAGGTGCCGAAATCGACGCCCGCCACTAAATTCATCGCTGCCTGCCGGGCCGGAAGAAATACACGTACACAAGGCCAATCACGATCAGCAACGCGCCCCACCAGATGCCGACGTGCAGCTCCGTCATGACTACCGGCGAGGGCGAAGAAAGTTCCCGCAAGCCGGCGCCCAGGATCAGCACCCCGTAGACCAGAATCAGCAGGCCGATGAAGTACCAGATGGAGAGCGGCTTCTTTTCGTGAGTCATCGCGATTACCAGAAGATTATGTTCAGAACCACGAAACCGATGCCGATGACGATCGCCCAAAATGCCGGCCGCTGCCACCACGGGACAGCATCTTCCGATGGAAGCTTCGTACAGCCATAGACTAACCCTTCGAGTTGCGCTTCCGGCAAGGGCTTGGTCATCATGCTGACGGCCACGGTGACGATCACGCAGACCAGCCAGGACCACAGCGCCCGATACATATTCTCCGCCATATCCTTGGCGTTCGGGGAGAGCGCGAGGATCGACAGAGCCGAAGGATCGATCTTGCCCCACGCCCACATCCCGATGGACGATAGCGTGCCGAGCAGCAACCCCCAAAATCCGCCTGCGGGCGTAGCTCGTTTCCAGAGCATGCCCAGGAGCACGGTGCCGAACAACGGGGCAATGAAGAAGCTGAACAGCGCCTGAACGTAATCCATAATGCTCAGAAACTGCATCACCAGATAGGCGGTGCCGATGCTCACCAGGACTCCCAGGACCGTGCACCACCGGCCCATGGTGACGTAGTGGTGATCCGATGCATCTTTCCGGAACAGCGCGCGGTAGATGTCGTAGGTCCACACCGTGGAGAAGGCCGTCACATTGCCCGCCATCCCCGACATGAATCCAGCGATGAGCGCGGTGATACCCAATCCCAGCAGACCAGGGCCGAAATAGCGTGCGAGCATCAAGGGCAGAACTTCGTTGTAACTGTGCCCATTCGTGGCCACGGCCGCAGCTTCGCCGGTGAGCTTCTCGGGCAATAATGCAAGGCCCAAGAGCCCGGGGAGGATCACGATAAACGGCACCAGCATCTTGAAGCCGGCTCCGATGATCGGGGCGAGCTTGGCCGAACGCAGATCCTTCGCCGTCAGTACCCGCTGCACCACCAGAAAGTCGGTCGTCCAATAGCCAAACGAGATGACCCAGCCGAGCCCCAGTACGATCCCCGTCCAATGAATCCCCATGGGGTTGTCCTTGAAGGAGCCCAGCGTGCTCCACAAGTGGGTGTAGTCGGTGCTGCCCATGTTCACCGCGATCCGCTGCTGGAGGCCGCTCCAGCCACCCGCTTCCTTGAGGCCCAGGATCGGGATCAGAAGCGCGCCCAGCCAGATCAGCATGAACTGCAGGACTTCGTTAAAAATGGCGGATCGAAGCCCGCCCAGCGTCACATACACAGCAACCGTGAGAGAAGAAACCCAGATGCTGAAATTGATGTCCCACCCGAGTACCACTCGCATGACCAGCGCCATCGAATACATATTGATGCCGCTCATGAGAATCGTCATGAACGCGAAGGTGATCGCCGAAAGCGCCCGCGAGGGTTCCCCGAAACGCAATTTCAGATAGCCGGGAACGGAGTGCGTCTTGCTGATGTAATAGAACGGCATCATCACCAGCGCCAGGAACAGCATGGCGGGGATGGCGCCGATCCAATACCAGTGAGTGGCGAGAATCCCATACTGGTAGGCCGCGGCCGCCCACCCCATCAACTCCAAGGCGCCGAGATTCGCGGACAGGAATCCCAGGCCGGCGATCCAGGCGGTCATCTCGCGTCCTGCAAGAAAGAAATCGTCGCCCGTGTGGGTTCTCTCTTTGAGATAAAACCCGACGGCCAGCACCGCAATAAAATAGACGGCGATGATAACCGTGTCGATCCAGTTCAGCCGGATCAGGCGGTTCGTGTTGGCCTGGAAAAGAAGGAGCGCGAACATCAGCTCAGCTTTGCTTTCAGTAATGTATAGGAGTGCGGGGGAAAGCTGTACCGCAACAAGTTCTTATCCGCCCGCACCGAACGCTGAACTGTTTTCACAGTAGTCGAATCGAAGCTGTTCTCCGCCTTGATATCGGGCGCATTTACTTCCGACACCTCTACCGATCCGGCAAATTGCTTGTCCTGCAGGTTGATATCGGTCTCCACGGCCTGATCGCGATGGCGGTTCACCACGTTGATCACCAGAGTGTCGTTGTCGACTGCGGCCGAGGCATCCAAGTGCGGCACGTCTCTAAAATTGCGGCTTTGGTAAGTGGGACCCTTGACCAGCAGCTCCAGCGCCTTCCCTTTGGTGTTGTTCGCGAAAAGCGCCAGTGGGTAGTAGATAGTCTGGAGAAAGAGACGCTTCTCATCCGTGAAAATCGGTGCGATGACGTTCACGAGCTGCGCCATGTTGGCCATCTTCAGGATATGCGCGTTGTTCACGAAAGTGTTCAGGAACGTGGCGACCACCAGAGCGTCTTCCAGGTTATAACGTTCTTCGAGGATGCGGCGACCCCGCTGGGAGTTGCCCCGAGCGCGATACCAGACATTCCACTCGTCCCAGGCAATATAAATCTTGCGATCGCGGGGCTGGCCGGACAGCGCCGCGTTGATGACGCCTTCCGACGTCTTGATGCGCTCCTGCAGGGTCAGAGAGCTGGTGAGAAACTCGCCATACTCATTCGCGGTATTGCCGACGTACATGTGCAGGGCCAGATAGTCGGCGTGCGTCTTCAGGAAATCCAAAACGGTCCGGTTCCAACCGATCCAGTCGATGCCGTTACTGTAGTTTGAGGATCCGGCGGCGATCAGTTTGATATCCGGATCGGTCCACTTCATGAGCTTCGCCGCTTCGAGCGCGAACTTGCCGTAATCCTCGGCGCTCTTATGACCCATCTGCCAGGGTCCGTCCATCTCATTTCCCAGACCCCAGTACTTTACTTTCCACGGCTCGCGGCGGCCGTTTTCGCGCCTCAGTCGCGTCATCGCTGTGTCCTGCGATGAGTTCACGTATTCCACCCACTGCTGCGCGTCCTGCCAGGTGCCGGTGCCCATGTTAGTGCAGATGTAGGGCTCTGTCCCCACGGCTTCGCAGTAGTTTAAGAATTCATGCGTGCCGAAACGGTTGCTCTCCACCGTGCCCCAAGCCATTTCGAGCCTGGGGGGCCGTTTGTCGCGCGGCCCGATACCGTCCTTCCAGTAATAGTTGGATGAGAAGTTCCCGCCCGGCCAACGGAGGATCGAGACATTCAGCTTCTTCACCGCATCCAGTACGTCCTTGCCGTAGCCGTTCGCATCGGAAAGCGGGGAGTTCTCGTCAAACACGCCTCCTTCGATGCAACGCCCGAGGTGCTCGATGAAGTTGCCATAGATTTTAGGATCGATGTCATCGATCACGCGCTCGGTATCTACCTTGATATGAGCCCGCAATGGCCCCTGCTGTCCGCGCAGGACCCATGGCGCGGCGATCAGCGCCGAGGAAAAAGCACGCCGGGAGACGGAGACTGCTTTCTTCATATCAGGACCTCGCTCTAATTTCTTGGCTTTGCCTAATTGCAAACGCTTCCAGAGATCTTCGGGATTATTGCATATCGCCGCAGTCGGCGGCAAGGAGGCGGAAGTGAGACTTCTCAGGTATCATCCGCGTCGGACGCATCGCGCGGCAGAGGATGAAAGCGTTTGCACTGGTGGCCCCGTTCGCCTAGAATATGGAACACTACCATGTTGAGAGGAGCGCATGCGATGAAACTGGTCCGCGTCGTGATGTGTTTCAGTGCAGGTCTCGCTGCCGCGCTGGCGCAGAATGCCGTCGCGCAGGCTCCGCTTCCGTTCGTTAGCCCGATTTTTGGGGACAGTATGGTGCTCCAGCGCGGCAAGCCGAATACGATCTGGGGATGGTCGCAGCCGGGAGACACCGTGCGCGTCGAGATCGGCGAATATTCATCCACGGGGACGGCGGGTGCGGACGGCCGATGGCAGGCTCGCGTCCAGGTGCCCCCTCCCGGCGGGCCCTACACCGTCAAGATCACGGGCAAGCAAACCATCGAATTAAAAGATGTGCTGGTTGGCGATGTCTGGATTTGCGCCGGCCAATCGAATATGCAGTTCGGACTGGCGCAGGCCCGGAACGCGGCGGAAGAGATCAAGAACGCCAGTTATCCGCGGATCCGCTACTACGTCGTCGGACAAAACGGGTCCTATAAAAAAGCGGACGTCCCCCGCGGTACATGGAGGGTCGTTTCTCCGGAAACCGTGGGTGGGCGTGGCGGCGGGATCTCGGCTGCGGCGTATTTCTTCGCCCGCCGGCTGCAGCAGGATGAGAATGTTCCTCTCGGCCTGGTTCAGGAAGCAGTCGGTGGGGTTCCGGCCGAAACGTTCACCAGTCCGGAAGCCCTGCGCCCGTTGAAGGATTTCGACGCCGGGCTCGCCGAAGTCGACCGCAGGTTGAAGAACGGCGAGCCGGAGTACGGCAATTACATCTCGCATTGGTACGACGACTACGATGCCGGCACTCGAGGAGGCCAGAATTGGGCCGCCCCGGAGTTGGACGACACGTCCTGGAAGGCTGTCCAGATACCGGGCAAATTTCAGGAGCTTGGCATTAGCGACATTCCCAACCTGACGTGGTTCCGCAAGGAAATTACGCTTCCCGAGACACTGCCCCAGGGAACGGCGCGTGTATATCTGGGTCAGGTGGAGAAAATGGACACCACCTTCGTCAACGGACGCCAGGTGGGCGCCAGCTCGTGGGTGGAAAATCCTCGAGTCTACTTCGTTCCCAACGGTGTTTTAAAGCCTGGCCGGAACGTCATCGCGATCCGCCTTTTCAAAGTGAAGCCCGGCGGCGGATTCCTGGGCAAGCCCGAGGAGTTGCACTTAACCTTGGGCGACGCCACGGTCATCCCGCTTAGTGGCGGATGGAAAGGCAAGATCAGCGTGGATGCACGCCCTCCGCATGCGCTGCCGATTGGACTCGAGAACAATCCGACCATGCCGGGGATCTTGTACAAAGGGATGCTGGCGCCGATCGCTCCTCTCGCGATCACCGGCGCGATCTGGTACCAGGGCGAATCGAACGCCGAACGGGCCGACCAATACCGCAAGCTCCTTCCGGCGATGATCGCCGACTGGCGGAAACTCTTTGGCCAGGGCGATTTCCCTTTCTATATCGCCGGCCTGCCCTTCTATAAGCATCGCAGCGACGTGCCCATCGATGATTCCTGGGCTGAGGCGCGGGAAGCACAGGCTCTCACAGTGAAGACGGTGCCCAATGCGTGCCTGGCCGTGACCATCGACACGGGCAATGCCGACGATGTTCACCCCATCGACAAGAAAGAAGTCGGGGAGCGTCTGGCGCTGTGCGCCCTCGGCGAGCATTATGGCCGCGCGATTCCCCATCAGAGTCCTGCGCTGTCGTCCGTGGAGCGAGTGCCGGGCGGATTGCGCCTTCACTTCGATCACACCGACGGAGGCTTAGTCGTCAAGGGCGACAGACTCGCCGAGTTCTCCGTGGCCGGCGACGATCGCAAGTGGTACTGGGCGAATGCTCGAATCGACGGCAACACCGTGATCGTCTCATCCAGTTCGGTTCCCGACCCCAAAGCGGTGCGGTATGCCTGGCAAGCCAATCCGGAGGCGACACTGTTTAACGGCGTGGGCCTCCCGGCGATTCCTTTCCGGACGGATGACTGGCCAGGCATTACGCAAGGACGCCGTTGAAACGGTGATCGCCGAGGGAGATAACAGTTATGAAACTATTGCGAAACTCGACACTGTGCGCCGCTGTTCTTCTGCTGGCCGGAGGGAATGCCCCAGGGCAGGCTCCCGCTCGTTCCCCCGCTGGTTCCATCGATAGTTATATAAGCGACGCCAAGGCCGCGGCTGGAACGGACTGGTCCGGAACGTTTATGCGCTTATGCATTGCGCCCCCACCGGCTCCGGCGGGCAGAGGAGGAGCCGCGCCCCAGCCAGGAGGTCGCGGGGCTCCAGCCAAAGAGACGTGGTACGCCGAGCCGCGCAAGGTCGCCGACAATCTGTACTTCCTGGGCACCAAGACTCACAGTTCCTGGGCGATCGTGGGGAGTGAAGGCATCATTATCATCGAAGCGGCCTTCGATTACTCGGTGAAAGATGAGGTTATAGACGGTTTGAAGAAGGTCGGCTTGGATGCAAGCAAGGTCAAGTACGTGATCCTTTCTCATGCCCACGGCGATCATGACGGCGGAGCCAAGTTTTTGCAGGACCAGATAAAGGGCGTCCGCCTGGTTTACGGAGCGGAAGATTGGGACCTCGTGAAACAGAATCCCGATCGCATGGGCGGGCAACCCAAAAAGGATCTCACCGGAGACGACGGGATGACGATTTCCGTGGGGGATGCGTCCCTGAGAGTGGTGACGATGCCCGGGCATACTCCTGGAACCCTGTCTTACCTATTTGAAGTGCGCGACAACGGCAAGCCGCTGCGCGTGGCCTACGTGGGCGGGACGGCGATCCCCTTTAATGGCACGGCAGAATACTACGACCGTTACATCGCATCGACGCAGAAGATGGCGAAGGCCGCCGCCAGTTTCGGGGCAACCGCGCTCCTGTCCAATCACACCGAGTTCGACAATGCGTTCTTTAAGGCTGCTGTCGCCGCCTCCCGCAAACCGGGCGAAGCGAACCCATTCGATGTCGGCGCAAATGGGGTGGCTCGCTACTTCACGGTGGTCGAGGATTGCGCCACCGCCGCACGGATACGGGCTACCGGGAAATAGTTGAGGGACGTTCTTCCCGCGGATGCTAGAATGCGGCGAAGGATGCGTTCATGACTCTTGCGAAGTGCACTCTGGCCGGACTTGCTGCCTTCTGCGCAGTGACGGCACAGGCTCAGTGGCCGCGCAACAAGACCCCGGGCATCCCACGCACGGCGGACGGCAGCCCGGACTTGTCGGCTCCCCTACCCCGCACGATGGACGGCAATCCTGATCTCACCGGCATCTGGAATACGGAGTTGTCGGCCAATGAACCTCCAAAACTCCAGCCTTGGGCCGAGGCGTTGGCAAAGAAACGCATGGAGGACTTGCGCCGGGACAGTCCCGAGGCGCTGTGCCTGCCTGGTCCGATAAACAGCCTGGGCGTTGGCAAGATCGTGCAGACTCCCGGCCTCCTCCTGATGCTTTACGGCGGAACACTGTATCGCGAGATCTTCCTCGACGGCCGCGAGCTTCCGAAAGATCCGAATCCCAATTGGATGGGTCACTCAATCGGACGGTGGGATCACGACACGCTCATTGTAGAGAGTATTGGCTTCAATGACCGAACGTGGCTTCGCGGGGACGGTGTTCCCGGTACGGAACGATTGTACATCACGGAACGAATCCGCCGTTCCGACTTCGGGCATATGGAGATCCATACGACATACAACGACCCCGGTGTGTTGCTGGCGCCGTGGGACGTCACCACTAAGTTTGTGCTGGACGATGTTCAGCCGCTCGAATACGTCTGTAACGAAAATGAGCGCGACCGGGTCCACATGATCGGCAAGGCTTCAGATCTGCAAGGCATAAAGCTGGAGCCGCAACTTCTTGCCGAATACGCCGGATCGTAACGAATATAAAAATCCGGATCACCCCGAACGCCCGCGCGTTTACAACTTCGCGGTAGCCGGAGAGCGATTATCGCTTTCAGAGGGACCAAGCACGTACCTATTGACCACTCTCTCGCGGACAGCCTTCGCGACGACGAACGGCGTTCGGTTCGAGTTCTTCCGCGACACCGGTGGAGTTGTATCCCACGTAACCGCATTCACGGTCGACGGCGACCTCAAGGCAATCCGCCGGCAATAGGTTGCGCGTTTCTATTTGAAGAGACGCGGCGCGAAATCCAGCAGGCAGCGGCGCCACGTCAACCACTCATGGGCCGTTCCGGGCGATTCAAAGTACACGCTTTGAATGCCCGCTTTGGTCAGCTGCTCGCTGAAGTTCTTGGTGTTGGGTCCTTCCACGGATCCGATGCCCAGGAACAGAAGCTTCATTTTCTTGTTGAACGCCGGAGCATCCGCGAACACGCCTCCACTCGAGGTCTTGGGGTCGAATCCCGCCCCGCCGCCGCTGCTGCCGCTGAATCCTCCCAGGAAGGCGAACTTGTCGAGGTTGGGAAGTACGGTCAAAAACGACTGCATTCCTCCCATCGAGAGCCCGGCCATCGCGCGATTCTCGCGCCCCGGCAACACGCGATAGGTTCTTTCGACCATGGGGATCAGGTCCGTGAGCATCATGTCCGTGAAGGTCCCGTCCCAATTCGCGGGGAATCCGCCTCGGCCCCCGGCGCCGCCCCGGCCGCCCTGCGCCGGCGCTGGTTCTGCCCCAGGAGGCCGCGTAAGACTGCCACGGGCGGCGTAGAGACTCGCATCCTGGCCCGGCTTCACCGCATTCAGATTTTCCATCACGATGATCATGGGTTTCGCCTTCTTCTCGGCGATGAGATTGTCCATGATGTAATCCACGTGCCCCTGCGATTGCCAACCCTGCTCATTCTCGCCCCACCCGTGCAGCAGGTAGAGAACCGGGTAGCGGCCGCGCGCATTGGATTCGTAATCCGGCGGCGTGTAAATGTAAGCGCGCCGCCACGACCCTGTCACTTTTGAGTAATACGAGCGCATGCGCACGTCGCCGTGAGGAACGTCCTTAGGAGCGTAGAAGGCCGCATCGGGCGAAGGAATTTCGATGCCGCTGTTGTCCCATCCCGAGCCGAAGAAGGTCCGGGTCGCGGGATCCGCCACAACCGCGCCGTCCACCAGGATCGAGTAGTAATGGAAGCCGACGACTTGCGGCGGAACCGTCACGGTCCACAGACCGTCGGCTCCGCGGGTCATGTCGTGGGCTCCGCCCAACCTCACCTGTACTTTCTTCGCATCCGGAGCTTCTACCCGGAAAGCCACCCGGTGATCCGGATACACACACGGATAGGGCGCCCCGGGGATGTTCAGCGAAGAGGGCTTGCATTCGTTCGCCTGTCCCCAGCACAAACTCCAGCCAAGCAGTACGAGTGTCGCGATTCTCATGGCTTCTCCTTAAAGTGTCAGTGTTAACCCTGCGCGCCAACGATCTTAAATGCGGTCGCGTAGTCGGAGAGCGGCGGCGTGCCCTCTATCGTCAGACCGAGTTTATCGTGTATCCAATTCAGTTTCAGCTTACTGCCCAGCGCCTCGACGTTACGAATTCGACCGACCGAATACGGCCCGCCCTGAGCTAGCGCGGGAATCGTAATTTTGCCTTCCGGCCTTCCCATGGCGAAGGCGTAGAGCGTCGCGCCTTTCCGGGTGAACCGGAAATCGGCGGAGGTCAGCGGCTTGCGGCTGGTTTCCGTGAATGCCGCCGCCTGATGATGATCGTCCGCTCTCGCCCGCGCGGCGATCGCCGCAGTCACCTCCGGACCCTCCCCGTATATCTTCCAGGGGCGGGTACCGTAAATCGCTTCGCCGTTCACCGACATCCACTTGGTGATCTCCTCCAGAATGGCGAGCTCCTTTGGGTCGAGCATGCCGTCCGACGGCAGGGGGAAATTCAGCAGCAGATTGCCGTTGCGGCTGACGCTATCCACCAGCATGTCGATCACGATTTTCGGTGTTTTGTAGGTGGCCTCTTTGTTGTAGTGCCATTGCCCGATGCAGGTGTCCGTTTGCCAGGGTTCATCCCAGATGCGATCGACCACGCCCCGCTCGACATCCAGCAGGCAGGTCCCATTCACACAGTCGTCTTTGCCTTTGTTGGCCCACACCGCTTCTACCTTGCCGCCGCGCTTCCGGGCGATCACGTTGTAATAGTGCGCCATGAGCGAAAGGCCCCAATCGCCAAAGAAGATCGGGCCGTCGGTGTACATCAGGTCGGGCTGATGCTGATCGATCAGATCCCGGATGCGCAGGAAATAGTGTTCTTTCCACTTCTCGGGAACGCCTGCGGGGTCCCAGGCATCGCGCGGGGCCTGGTGGGTTTCGTGATAAAGGCTGGCATATTGCTGATCCGCGCCGTCATAGGGCACGCCTTTAAATTCGCCCTCCTTATCCGCCCCGTGACTTGTCTGGAACCAGTGATAGCTCACCGCCAGGTGTTCACTCACACCGAAGCGCAGTCCTTCCTTTTGCGCCGCCTGGCGCCACAGGCCGACGATGTCCTTTCCCGGACCCTTGTTCGCCGCATTCCACGGATTCAACCTGGAGTTCCATAGATCGAAATTATCGTGGTGGACGCCCATGCTCACGAAATACTTCGCGCCGGCCTTCTTGTAGAGCGACATCAGGTGCGCCGGATCGAATTTCTCTGCCTTCCAGGTGCCGATCACGTCTTTGAAGCCGAATTTCGAGGGATGCCCATACTTTTGAACGTGATACTTGTATTGACGGCTTCCCTCCACGTACATGTTGCGCGCATACCAGTCGCCGTATTCAGGCGCCGACTGCGGACCCCAGTGAGCCCAGATGCCGAACTTCGCGTCGCGAAACCATTCCGGGACGCGGTAGGACTTCAGAGACATTCGAGTGCCGCGAAACGGACCGGGAGCGATCGACGGTGTCTGGGCATTCCCCGGACTCGCCCCGGCCGCGCCGGCCGCCGCGAGCTTCATCAACTCTCGTCTGGTGACGCGCATTAAGCCGTCTTCTGCTCCTTCAAAATTGAAGTCGGAGTACAACCTGCCCGTTTCGCGGGGTTCCCGAGTTCAGTCCGTTGATGAAGCCGAACCCGCCGCTCAGCCCGCGCGAATCCGTGGTGGTGCTCGCGGTCGGGTTCCCCGACGAAGGAGCCGTCAGGATGGTCCGGTTGAACGCATTGAAGAATTCGCCGCGGAAGCTGAAAGCAACGCCTTCCCGGATACGGAAACTCCGGCCGACGCTGAGTTGCTCGTCCGGGTGGCGTTGTTGCCGGTAGTCGTTATAGTAAGGGGCCGAGACTCCCCACTGACCCGCCGGCGCATCCTGCCAAGCTTTGGGATTCAGAACCAAGTCTTTGTAAGGATCGAAGCAGTGGCAGTTGAGATCCTTGAGGAACGGATCCTCGCCCGCCACTCGATTCATACGGGTGCCTCGGAACAGAAGAGAAGTCAGCGCGTTCTGTGACCCCGGAACGCCGATGGGCACTCCGCTCGCGTAACGCAGGATGCCGCTCACCGTCCACCCGCCGGTCGCGAAGCTCAAAGCGCGATTCTTTCCCCAGGCCGGAGTCCGATAGTTGAACGAAAACACCGTCACCAGCGGCTGCGAACTCGGGGAAATGTACTTTTGATTCGGCCGGTTGAACACGTCGTTGGTGACGAAACTGGCTCCATTCTGGTCGTCTGCGCCGCTGGACAGTTCCTTCTGCCAGGTGAAGGCGAGCGTCAAATCCAGCCCATGCGAATAACGTTTGGTGGCTTTCACTTGCAGCGAGTCATACCATACCTTCCCGAGCGGAGACCATTTCGCTGACAGACCTTGGAACTGGGGAAACGGGCGCAGACTCTGCGCCACCGTATTGCCCGTCGAATATCCGGCATACGGAATCTTGTTGAAACCGCGGGCAGCCGCGGTCGCCGAATCCAGCCGGGACGTCAGCAGCGTGCGATCCGCCGCATTCGCGATATTCAACCCGAAAGCAGCCAGCCTCTCCGCTGTGAGGGAGTTCAATTCGATTAGATTATTCGCCTGATACCAAGCGCCCCGGTTCCCGACGTAGCTCGCCTCCACCACCAGGTTGCGCCCGACTTCACGCTGCACGCCGACGCTCCATTGCACACTGCGCGACGGCCGGCCGCCATTGGGATCGATCCACGGTGAGGGAGTGTCAATCTGGCCGGGACTGGGACGAATGCCGGGATCGAGATTCGCGGCATAGAGCAGATTCGGGTTGTACTGAAGTCCATTGCGGAGTTGCAAAGCCGGATCGCCGAAGGAGGTACTGCTGAAGTTCAGCGTGTTGTAGCCGGTACCAACGGTGGTGCCCATGTAATTGAAATTCGCCGGCTGACCGTAGGTAACTCCAATGCCTGCGCGAAGAACAGTTTTTCCATTCAACTGGTAAGCGCCGCCAAGACGCGGACCGATCGCGTAAGGGTAGGTGTTGGAGAGCGTGCAGTTGCAGCGGCCCGGACCAAAGCCCTCGTAAACCGTCGCGCCGAGCAGGCCACCGGCCGACGGGTTCGGCCGCGACGGATCAAATCCGCTAGTGCGGTCCCATATTTCGCGTAGCGCCGTCTGGTAATCCCAACGCAAGCCGTAATCGAGCGTCAACTTCCGCGTCACTTTCCAGGAATCCTGGAGGAACAGCCCAAATGACGAGCGCCGGTATTGCGGATCCTGCTGATTTCCGATCGAGGCGGAACTCACGCCGCCTAGCAGGAAGCTTGCATACCCGTGGCCGACGCTCCCGCCGCCCAGCGATTGGCCCTGGGTGGACGGCAGCGTCGTCTGCTGATTGCTGAACGTGTACGATCCCATGCCGGCAAGATAGCTCTTATTTGTGAACCCGTCGATGCGCCACTCCGAGCCCAGCTTGTAGGTGTGGTTGTTTCGCACATAGGTGACGCTGGCGACGCCGGTTGGTTTGATTGTGTAGTACTTATTCCCTGCGCCCGCTCCGATGATGCCGGCCATGCCGCCGAAATTACCTTGTGACAAACCGCTAATGCGAGGGAAGCCTTTGCTGATGGCGCCCGTTAATCCAATCGTTGCCTGGTCGAAATCCACCACGCCCGGAATCGCCTCGTCCGGAATGACTTCTGTGACGATGCCGGCGCCCAGGTGAAGAATCATCGTGGGCGTGAGGGTGTAGTCGTAGTTCAGGCGCGATTCGTAAATGTGATTGCTGCCCAAGCGCTTTCCGGAAATCGGCACCGGCAGGCCATCCGCGCCGTTGTTGCCGAACTTGGTGCGGAAGCGGTGAATATAGAAACTGATCTTCGACTTCTCTGAGACGCTATGGTCGATCTTAATGCTACCGATCTCGTTCTTGCGCACAGTGGAAGCGTTTTGCAAAAAGTTCTGTGTGAGACCCGACCGCGTCGGTAGCGGGAGCAGCGCCTGAATCTTGGCCGAGACCGGATCGAACCGCGAGACCGGAATCTGGTTGTTGGGGAAAGTGTCTCGGACCCGCTGCCCGTTCACAATCGTCGTGACGGCGGGATCATAGATGGTGTTTTCCAGAATCGCCCGTCCCAGCGGATCGGTGCCGAGCTGCCGTCCTGTCAGGACCGCGCTGAAATCTCCGCTGCGAAACTGTGGGGTTGGAACTGTAAGGTAGCTCCCCGCGATGTTGCCGCGATTTATATACTTCTCGACGTTGAAAAAGAAGAAGGTCTTGTTTCGGCCGTCGTAAACCTTCGGAATGAAAATCGGCCCCCCGATGCTCCCTCCGGAGTCCTGCTTACGGTCCTTCGCGCGGATGTGATTCCCCGAACCATCATCGGTGAAGGGCTTGCCCGCGTGCAGCTGCTCATTCACGAAATACCCATACAGACTACCGTGGATCTGGTTCGTTCCTGACTTGGTGGTGAAGTTAAACTGCCCTCCGACGACCTGCCCGTACTCCGCGGCAAAGTTGCTGGTCTGCACGGAGGTCTCCTGGAGCGATTCCACGGACGGAGTCATCACGTCCGATTGCGTCGGATCCAGCGTGTGGCTCGAATCCTGGCCTTCCAGGCGCATGGTAAAGGTGGAGTTCGGCTGCCCATTGATGCGGATGGTGTTCCGGTCGCTGATGCTCGCGCCAGGGATGATCTGTACGAATGCCAGCGCATCCCGGAAAGTGCCCGCGCCGCGCGAGCCGAAGTTCAAGGGCAACGCATTCATGCGCTCCGTGGCGATATTGTGGCTTTGCTCGGCCGTCTCGGTCTTGAGCAGAGTCGCATCCGCGGTAACAGTTACGGTGTCGGCTGTGGAACCGACTACCAGGGCGACGTCGATACGTTCGGTTTGCGCCACCTGCACCACGATGCCTCGCTGCGTGAAGTTCTTAAAACCCGCGTACTCGACGGTCAGGTCATAAGTGCCCGCCGGCAACTGCCCCAGCGAATAATTTCCCGTGGGCGTCGTTACGGTTTCGAACTGCGACCCGGTTTGGGTATTGCGCAGCCCGACTTTAGCTTGCGGCACGACGCCGCCTTGCGGATCGGCGACTGTGCCTGTTATGGTCCCTCGGTCAGCCTGCGCATAGAGGGTGACGCAGACACTTGCCGCCAGAATAAGTCTGAAGAACAATTTGAAAACCTCCCCAACCCACACCCAGCCTCAAGACGGGATCTAGGCATTTATATACTGTTCGATAACGAATTGCAAGCGCTATCATTCTCAACGTGTATTCGGCCTCCGGGAATTTCAGCGCAAGCGGTGCCCATGGCCAATACACTTGCTAACGCTTGTTGCAAGCCCTTACAATAAATCGTTTCGGTCCAATGTGCCGGACAAACTCGCGTGAACGCCGATCCCCGACTATGAAATCATTCCATCCAGGGAGGAATCGTCTTATGCTTCGCCTTGTGGCCGGAATCGCTGCAGCCGCTATACTCGCCGTGCTGGTGATCGCGCAGGCCCCACCAACGCGGCCCACTCCACCGGCCCGCGATCCGAACACGGCTGGTTTTGTCACGGCCAAAGAGCTTCCCGACGGCACTCTCCCTCCCATTGACGCCGACGGAAACTTTGTTATCGGCCCGACCCATGCCCCCGCGCCCGAAATGTCCGTGCGCGACGATGTTCCCCATGGGAAGATCTGCGAGGTCACCATGAATTCGGCCGACAGCCGGATTTATCCCGGAATCGTACGGGATCCGGGAACGTTTGGCACACCCGATCCAGCCGATCCCGCCAAGCTTGTTGTCACCACCAGCCACCCGGCCCCGTATACCCGGCGCGTGACCGTTTACGTTCCACAGCAGTATGTGCCGGGCACGGCCGCGCCCTTGATCGTCGGCGCTGACGGGCCGGATCAAGTCCTGTTCACTATGCTGGACAACCTGATCGCGAACAAACGCATTCCGGCCGCGGTTGCCGTTTCGATTGGCAACGGAGGCGGCGACGCCCAGGGTAGCGAACGCGGTTTGGAGTACGACACAATGTCCGGGCGCTATGCGGAGTTTGTCGAGTCCGAGGTGCTTCCGGCGGTGGAAAAAGAATGCAGCGTGAAACTCACCAAGGATCCGGAGTTACGCGTGGCCATGGGCGGCAGCTCCGGCGCCGCGGCAGCGCTGATCATGGCTTGGTACCACACGGAACTGTATCACCGCGTGCTCGCCTACTCGGGAACCTGGGTGAACCAGCAATGGCCGCCCAATAAATCGACCCCGCATGGAGCCTGGGAGTTTCACGAACACCTCATTCCCAACACACAGCGCAAGCCGATCCGGATTTGGATGGAGGTGGGGGACCGCGATCTGCTCAATCCAAACGTGATGCGCGACAACATGCATGATTGGGTGGTGGCTAACGAAAACATGGCCAAGGTTCTCGCGGCCAAGGGCTACCACTACCAGTTCGTCTTCGCCCGCAATGCCGGACACACCGACGGGAACGTGAAACGGCAGACACTCGCCCAGGCTTTGGAGTATGTGTGGCAGGGCGCGAAGAAGTAGTCAGACTGGCGGGCGAAGCATCACATTTCAGATAGAAACCGGAATACCGCTCCGCGCTGACTCGAACAATGCCTCGATCACACGAACGGTTCCCGCGGAATCTTCGAGCGTGGTGAGCGGTTGGCCATGGCCCAGGACCGCCGCTGAGAACTCGTCCGCCTGAGCGGCGTACTGGTTCATGCGAACAGTTTCGGTTTCGAAGACGCCTTTGGGCAATCCGTGACGCTGGATGATCAGGTTGCAAGGACCGTCCACCGGAGCATTGAAGGGAATCTCAAGCTCTACTCGCCCCGTGGTTCCGATCAGCTGAACGTTTTGAAACGGCACCATTTGGGTGCCGCAGGAAAATATGCCGTGGCCATTTGGAAAGGTGAGCACCGCCGACGTCAGACGATCGACACCAAACTGCGGGTCGAGATCCATGGCGGCGTAGACACGAATGGGCTCGGTTCGAAACGCCATGCGGGATACCAGCACCAGGTAACAGCCGATATCCCAGAGCGCGCCACCTCCGCACGCAGGTTTGTTTCTAATGTCAGCCGGATTCCGGTTGTCATAAGAAAAGACCCCCATAACGTTTCGGATCTCGCCAGTTTCAGCCCCAGCCAGTTCCAGGGCGCGGACCCACTGGCGGTGATGACGAATCATAAAGGCTTCGCCGATCATGACTCCCGCCTGGTCCCGGGCCTCCATTAGCAATCGGCAACCCTCGAGCGTGAGCGCAATGGGCTTTTCGCAAAGAACATGTTTTCCTGCCCGCATGGCGCGAATGCTCCACTCCACGTGGAGGTGGTTGGGCAGAGCATTGTAGACTACATCCACTTCCGGGTCTTGAAGCGCAGCTTCGTACGAGGCGTAGCTCTTCGGCAACCCAAGCTGCTGCGCGGCTGACTCGGCGGTCTGCGCTGAACGGGATGCGATCCCGATGACGCGCGCCTGCTTGCATTGCCGCATGGCGGGAATAGCTGTTCTGGTAACGAATCGACCGGTCCCGAGGACCGCCCAGCCGAGTGTTGAGGGTTTCAAGGAAGTTAAAGGCCCTGAAGGCGCGTAACGCCATCCCCGAACTGGTCCAGCTTCACACCCATCCGATCCATGATGGAGAGAAAGAGGCTCGACATCCTACGGTTCTCGTCGCCCGCATTCAGGTAGTTCAACGTGCGCCCCGTCTCCAGCGTCCCACCCAGGCCGCCCGCCAGGACCAATGGCAGTCTCGTATTGTCGTGCTTGCGTCCGATCCATAAATTCGAAAGCCACATCAGGCAGGAATTGTCGAGCACGGTTCCATTGCCCTCCGGCATCTGATCGAGCCGGCTGGCCAGGTATGCGAGCTGACTCAGGTGGAAGTTCGCGATGCGCTCATAGCCATCGGTATTGTTGGCGTGGGATGCGGCGTGGTGCCCGTCGCTCACATTCAGGAAAGGATAGTAGAGGGCCCCCAGATCCCGCGCCAGCAGTAACGTCGCAATCCGCGTCTTATCTGTCTGGAATGCGATCGCAATAATGTCGCACATCAGGCGCGTGTGTTCCCGGAGATCCTCCGGCAATCCGTTCGCCGGACGGTCCATAGTAAAAAGCGGACGATTCTTCCGATTCGCCTGATCGTCCGCCTTGTCCTTGGTCTCTCGCATCGCTTCCACCCGCTTCTCCACTTCGCGCAAGCTGGTGAGATATTCGTCCAGCTTGGCTTTATCGGTGGAGCTGATGGTCTTGCCGAGGGCCGCTGCCTCATCCTTGGCGCGATCCAGAATGCTGAGATGCCGCAAGCTGCCGCGATTCTCGAAAAGACTGTCCCAAGCCAGCGACGGATACAGCTCGTTGGGAACCGGCGAATCCGGACTCTGCCAGGACAAGTGTGAACTGTAGGCCAGCGAGTAGTTGGTCTCATGGAAACCGGTCATCGCCTGCTCGCACGCCAGGATGATGCTGGGCTGTGCCGTTTCCTGACCTACGTGGTTGGCCAGCACCTGATCGATGGTGATGCCCGCTTTGATAATGGCGCCTTTCTGCACAACCGCGCCCGATAGAAGGCATCCGGTTTGGGCCGGATGAATGCCATGTCCCATCGCGCGCTCGTGGAACAGACCGTGAATCACGTTGATCTTGTGCTTGATCGGCTCCAGCGGCATCAGCGTCCTGCTGAGCTTCATGTCTGGACCGGAACCCTCGGAATTCCAATGGTCTTCGTTCACGCCGTTCCCCATGAACAGGACGGCGAAGCGTTTGGGAAATTCCTCGGCGGGCGCTCCCCAGGCATTCAAGGACTCGAGCCAGGGCAAAGCCACGGTAACGCCGGCTCCTCGAAGAACAGTTCGCCGGGAAATACGCGACGTGGAATTCAGGCTGCGGATGGTCACGAAGTCTACCTTTCTCCTTTGGGGGCGGCGGAATAATCCGTGGTTCGAATGTTTAGGAACTGAGGGCTGGTAACGATGCTTTCCACCAGGCTGCTGAAACGATATTGGCTGGCTTCCAACTGAGATCGCATGCGCTCAATTAAGGGATCGTCGGAGATGACCAGGGACCGGCCCAGCGCGAACGACAGCAGTTTGCGGCAGAGATTCTCCAGGTAACCGTCCTGGCGGTGCTGCCGGATGTAGGACTGAACGCCGGCAAATCCCGAGGCCTGCACGCCGCCGGGTAGAACAGCGGCCGTGTCCACCGACCGTCCCGCGAGATCCTTTTCACGGCGCTCGCCCACCGGTCCATAGTTCTCCAAGGCCAAGCCGAATGTATCGAAGCGCGCGTGGCAGGATGCGCACGCCGGGTTCTCCCGATGCTTGGCCAGCATGTCACGCAAGGGCAGCTCCATCGCCGCCTCGTCCTTTGGCAGTTCCGGAACCGAAGGCGGCGGCGGGGGAATGCTCTCGCCCAGCACGCGCCGCACCACCCAGTAGCCCCGCTTCACCGGACTGGTTCGCAATCCGGGAGCGTTCTGCGTGAGGAACGCGGCCATGGTGAACAGACTTCCGCGTCCGTAGCGCTGGGCGTTGTCGACCCGCACCCAGTTATTTTCGCCGCCGGCAGGCACCGGGATCCCGTAATATTTCGCCAGCACGGGATTCACGAACGTATAGTCGCCGTAGATTAAATCGAGGACGGAGCGATCCTGACGAATCATATCCTCCAGGACATGGACCGGCTCCTGAAACATCGCCTCTCGCAAGTCATTCGTGAACTCTGGGAAGCGTTCGCGGTCGACCGCGTTGTGCTGCTGAAAGTGCCTGAAATCGAGCCAGTTTCCGCCAAACTCCAGCGCCAGGCCCTTTGCGCGCGGATCCTTCAGCATACGCCTCACCTGGGAGATCAAGACGCCGCGTTTCTGCAGGTTCCCGGCCGCCAGAAGTTCCTCGTCCGGCATGCTGGACCACAGGAAGTAGCTCAGGCGGCTGGCGAGTGAAGAATTCGATAGCGGCTGATAAAGTGGCTGCTGCTTGCTCGCTCCCTTTTGCGAGGTCAGCATGCCCGCATCCCCGAGATCGAGACGATAACAGAACTTCGGCGAAATTAAGACACTCACGATCAAGTCGCGAATAGCCTCCTCGTGCGTCAAGCCGTCCTTCTGCCTAAGGGTGCGATAGTAGGTTCGCAATTCCTCTTGTTCCGCAGCCGAGAGCGGCCGCCGGTAGGCGCGGGCCGCGAACCGCAGCAAGGAATCCACGTGGCTCGGCTCGGCGTCCAGCCGCATGCGCTGGATCCGCCGCAGCGTATCGTTGATCCACTGGAAGTGATACCGCACTGCTTCGAGCGCCACCGGATCGTTTCCCGGATCGGCCGCGGCTTTGGCCAGGTAGGCATCCCGCATTTCGAAAATCACTGCGGGGTCATCCAGAGCTTTGTCTACGGGACGAGGCCGGCCGTCCTCCGGATCGCCGGTATCCACGGCTCCGCTTTGATTAAAGTAGAACTGCTCCCAGGTGCGGTTGGTGTAATCGGCGATGAAATCGAATTCATCCCAGAGACGGTTCAGTTGCTTCTGGCCGCTGTCGTCGAGGATCAGTTCCATGAGCGGAAGATCGTCGCGCCAGTTTCCCATCACATTGTGATATCCGGCGCTGAGGAACCTTCCTTTGTCGTCCGAATCGTCGGGGAAATAACGGCCGCGCTCCGAGACGTAAAAAACGTCGGGGAACACCGATGCGAATCGCGCGAAAGAGGCTTCATAGCGGGTGCGCTCGGCCGCGGGCACTACCAGGTCGGTATCGCCGGCGCGGGCTCGCGCCGTCAACGCGGCCCACCGTGGCGCCGCTTCCCGATGAAGTCCGGGATACCGTGGCTCAGGCGGCACCTCGGGTGGAGCATCGGTGTCATTGCGCAGGGCCTTGGGATCGAACTCGCGGCGGTGCAGATTGAACTGGCGCAGCTTCCAGTTCAACAGGGGCTGCGAACCAGCAGGAAGTCCGCGCACGATGGGCGCCGCGAACTGCATGGCGGTGTGGCTGCGGATCCGCACGGCGAAATCACGCATCTCCGCGCATTTCGCGCGGATTACGTCGGGCTGGTTGGCTTCCGGCGGAGGAAGCGCACTGAACATCGACTGTAACTTCGCGACCGGTCCGACTTCGGGTTTGCCCGGCTCTGTCGGTTCCTGCAAAATCTTCCAGATCAAGGCCAGATATTTGGCGCTGATCTTGGATTCCGCGGCCACCTCCGCCAGCGTGGCCGTTCGCCTTCCGAGCGCCGCCCGATACCGGTAGCGCCATGCAGCCTCGAAGTATGCCGCATAGTTCGTGGGTTGGCGTGCGTAGAAATCCAGAATGCGCTGGATCGAATACCGGTCGCGGTCGGTAGCGGCCAGCATCGGGTACGGGGCGAAGTCGAACCCCTCCGGCTTCAGAACCATGTGCTCACTGACCTGCCGCGCCGCCTGGAGATATTTATTGAAGAGCGCCGGCGACATCACCAGCGATTCACCGGAGTTGTCGAAACCTTCCGTGTTGGCGGGATCCACCGGGAACTCGCGAGCCGGTTGAATATCGACTCCCGTAAGATCGCGAATCGTGTTGTTGTACTCTGCGTTGCTGAGCCGGCGCGTCAGCACCGGACCGGGGTCACCGGCGTTCTTGAGCGCCTCACGCCGGGTGACGTCCTGGATCCAATCCACCACCTGTTTGCGAAGCGCTGCCGAAGGTTGGGGCATCTTCGCAGGAGGCATTTGCGAGGCGCTCAGCTTTTCGTGCACCAGGCGCCAGCGGCTCAAGTCCGCAGTCACGTTCTCGACAGTGGAATAGACACGAAGATCGAATTGCGCGGCTGGTGTGCTGGTTCCGTGGCAGCCCAGACAGTATTGGGTTACGAAAGGCCGTACTGTTTCATTGAATTGGCGCTTCAATACGGCGTCCGAGGGCTCGGCCGGCCGCACTGGCGAGATCGCAAGCGTCCCAAGAATGACGGCAGGGATCAAGACTCGGAAGTGCCACGCCACCTTGGTCATGTATACCATGTCCGAGACAACATTGCATGCGCTCTCAGAGGAGCGCGTAGAGCAGGGCTGTAAGATGCCGGATCGCTTGTACAAACCCGCTCTAGTGCCGACCGGACGAATCAGCCTTCTAAAATGAAAGCGATTGCAGAAGACGCGGCCGATCCATCGTCCCTAGCGTCCGGGAGGGGCGCCAGCGCGGCCTGCGGCCGGGACAGGATTTCCTGCAATTCCGCCTTTGGAAATGAGCAGGTCAGCCGTATCCTTGTGAACATCGATGCGTTGACCGCCGCGGCTGTTGCCGCCCGCTCGGCCCATCGCGTAGTCGACCGCCGTAAACCCGCGATTATCCGCAAGGTTGATCTCGGCGCCTTTCTTTAAGAGATACTCGACGACGTTGTTCCAGCCCCAGAACGCCGCTCCGTGCAACGGCGCTTGTTCGAAGCGCGCCGCCCGGCCATTCAATGCGCCGCCGTGCGCGAGCAGCAGTTCCAAAGACGCGATGGAGCGATCTTGGATATCGGGAGTGTTGTAGTTCCCGCGCGTATCGGCATCGGTCGATCCCATGCCCGAGGCCGCGAGCGTCGGTGTCATGCCCTGGCTGTTGGGCAAATCGACGATTGCGCCGTGTTCGAGGACGAGTTTGATCGCCGGCGCATCCTGCGCCTTGGCCGCCCGCAACAGCGGCGTGGTCCCGATGGTCAGCATGCCGTCCAGACCCCGATCGTTTCCGGTGGCACGAAACGGCGGAAACAGCTTCAGTTGAATATTGGGATTCGCTCCCTTCTCGAGCAGCATTCGCACGATGTCGATCGGCAGCGTCTCATCAAGCGAGGGCTGATCCGGGCGTCCGCCGTGGGGAAGCGTGTTGTAGTCAACAGCAAGATAGAGCGGAGTGCGGCCCCACCAATCGAACTTGTTGACATTCGCACCCTTCTCGATCAGGTACTTGGCGACGTCGAAATGCGCGTTGAAGACCGCCGAGATCAACGGCGTCACGCCTTCGGGATCCGCCAGATCGATGTTCGCCCCTTTTTCCAACAGCGCCTTTACGCACTCCAGGCAGCCTTCGCGGACTGCGAAGAGCATCGCCGTCATCGCCCCGGGAGGACGAGGCTGGGCACGCGGCTCCGAACTGACCAGCGGGGTCCTGAGATCGGGATCGGATGTTGCATCCGGCTCGGCGCCATGCGCCAGCAGCTCGCGCATCATGGGTCCCTGGCTCGAAGCGGCCGCCCACATCAACGCGGTCTGTCCGCGCTGCGCTTCCTTTAGGTTGGGATTCGCGCCCTTATCCAAGAGCAGCTTGGCCGCGGCGACGTTGGGTGTTCGTGCGACGATCATCAGCGCCGTTTGGCGGTCCGGGCCAGCGGCATTCGGATCCGCACCCGCGTTGATCAGCGCCTTGACCATTTCCGTGTTCGAATGAAAGACGGCTTCGGCGAGCGGAGTAGATCCCAGCAGATTGCGCGTATTCGGATTCCCGCCCGCCTTTAGCAGACGCGAGACGAGATCGGCGTCATTTCCGTTGGCCGCCCATAGGATCGCGGTCGTGCCATCGGCTTCCGGCGCATTCACGTCGGCCGACTTCTTCGCGATCATCTCCAGCGCAGCCGCGCGGTTCCCTTCTTTGATCGCAGCCGCAAGCGGAGCGCTCGTACTTGGACCGTCGGCAGCGAGCATCGGAATCGCGGCCAGAGCGGCAACCAGCAGAATCTTCATCGCGGCCCTTTTCATACGAGCTTAGACCTCTACAAGCTTGGCGTTGCTGTCGCCGATCTTGTCCTGCGTGACGCCAACGCGGTCCAGCATGGTGAGCAACACGTTCGCCAGCGGCGAGTGATCCGGCAATACCAGATGCTGGCCGCCCTTCACTGTCTTCCAGCCGCCCACGATTGACGTCGGCAGCGGATAGTGGTTGTGCGCATTGCTGTTCGCCATGTTGCTGCCGTAGAGGAACAGCGAATGATCGAGCATGGTGCCGTCGCCATCCGGCATCTTGGCGAGCTTGTCCAGGAACTTGGCGAACACCTGCGTGTGATAGGTCTGCACCTTCACCAGGCGATCCATCTTTGCTTGCTCGTTGTTGTGGTGCGAGAGCGGATGGAACGCGTCGGAGACGCCGATGTGGCCGTAGGTCTGGCCGCTGGCCTCCGCCGTCATCATCATGGAGAAGATGCGGGTCATGTTGGCCTGGTATGCGAGCGCGACCAGGTCGAACATCAGGTTGATGTGCTCGTCGAATGGCATCGTGCCGCCCGCGGGCGCGTTGGGAATGTCGACATGCGAGAGATCGCGCGCTTCCATCTTCTGGATGCGGCGCTCGATTTCGCGAACGCTTTCCAAATAGTCGGACAGCACAGCTTTGTCGGACGGTCCCAGGGAGCGCTGCAGATCGTTGACTTCGCCGCTCAACATGTCGAGTACCGACGCGTACTGTTTGGACAATCGCGCGCGCTCTTCGGCATTGTCGCCCTGGCCGAACAGGCGGATGAACAGTTTGCGCGGGTCGGCTTCCATGGGCTGGGGCGTGGTGGGCGTGCGGAACGAAATCGTCCCCGAGTAGGAGCAGCCATAATCGCGGTCGCAGTTCCCTCCCCCGCCGCGGCTTTCCGTCGCGACCTCGAGCGAGGGCAGCGGCGTATCCTGTCCGATGTGTTGCGCGGCGAGCTGGTCGGCGGTAGTGCCGCCATGCGCCTCCTGGCTGATCGCCGGGCGGACGCAGGAGAGCCAGGTTCCGGGCGCCAAAGCGTGCACCGGGCCAACCGCCGCCTGGTTGTCGATGTTGCTGAACACCGTGGTCATCGACTTGTACTTTTCGAGCGGCTTGAGGATGTCCCCCAGCTCGATGATTTTGCCTTCGCCCGTCGGCGTCCAGCGGTTCTGCACCGCGCCATGCGGGAAGTAAATGAATCCAAGGTGAGGCGTGGCTTTCGCCGCGGTCTGCGCGAGCGCGGTACGCGCCGGAATCATCGCGTCCAGCAACGGCAGCGCGATGGCGGTGCCAACTCCCCGCAACATCGTGCGGCGCGTCAAGTGCTTCTTGGTGATGAACATTTCGATGCTCCTTGTATATCTACCTGGCGGCCACTTGCTCCGCCTTAGCCGGTTCAACCATGTTCGATTGGAATGCTGGGGTCTTCACGATTCCCATCACGATAGATGAGAATTTGTAATTGTCGGTCTTCGTATCCTTTACGATCTTCCGGATCGTGGGCATGTCGAAGTACTCGACGCTCCGGCCCAGCGCGTAGGTCATCAGCTTTTCCGTAAAGGTTTGGGCGAACTGCTCGGGATGCTTCAGCAGCGCCGCGCGCAGATCGCTCGGGCCGTTCACTGCCGTTCCATCCACAAGCTTGCCGCTAGTATCGATCACGGTACGCGTGAAACGGTCCATCGACCGGTACGAGCCGATGGTGTCGAAATTTTCCAGCGAGAACCCGAGCGGGTCCATCACACCGTGGCAGGCGTTGCACGACGGGTTGGCGCGGTGCGTTTCCATGATCTGGCGAATGGTCAACGGCTTCTCGCCCTCTTTGTTCTCCTTGAACGCCTCGACGTTCGGCGGAGGCGGGGCGGGCGGCGTGCCGGTGATGTTCTCGAGAATATAAGCGCCGCGCAGTACCGGAGAGGTGCGGTTCGGATACGCCGTGACCATCAGGATCGCGGCCTTGCCCAGCAGCCCGAAGCGATTCGGATCGGTGAGCGTCACGCGCCGGAACTGGTCACCGCGGATGCCGTCGATGCCGTAGTGCGCGGCCAGCCGCTCATTCACGAAGGTGTAGTTCGCGCTGAGAAAATCGACCACGCTGCGGTCCTCGCGGAAGATGCTGTCGATGAACAGTTCCATTTCACGGCGGATCGCCGTGCGGAGCGACCGGTCGAAGCTCGGATAGGTGTATTGATCCGGCTCCAAAGTGTCCATGTCCCGCACCTTGAGCCATTCGAACCCAAAGTTGGTGGTCAGCGTCTTCGAGCGCGGGTCGGCCAGCATGCGGCGGACCTGCTGCTCCAGCACCTTGGGATCGCTCAACTTGCCCTGCTCGGCGATGGTCAGCAGTTCTTCATCGGGGATGCTGCTCCACAGGAAGAACGACAGGCGCGAAGCCAATTGCAGGCCGTTCAACGGGAATGTGCTGCCCGGTTTGGGGTTGGCGGGAGGCGGCTCCGTGCGATACAGAAACTTCACGCTCGCGAGCATCGCGACGGTAGCGTTCTCGATGCCGGTTTCAAATGTGCCGGCCTTCCGGCCGTCTGCATAGAACTGCATGAGGGGCGCCAGGTCCTTATCGGTCACGGGACGCCGGAAAGCTTTTTTCGCAAGGCTGGTTAGGATGCGCGAGGCGCACGCGCTTTCTTCCCGCGGATCAGCCGCCCTGCAGATGAAGATGCGCGACCGGCTGGCGGTCTCGACCGGATTGCCGGTGGGATTGAACGGACCATTGACCGTGACGTTCGGCCCGCCTTGGCCTCCACGTCCACCGCCGGTCCCAACCCCGCTGGCCACCGAGAGGCCCGTGCTGGCGTAACCGGTTCCCGCCGCACCGGGAACGAATCCGAACAGCTCGCCTTCGCTCTCCACGAAACTGCGCGCGGGATTCGCCGCGACAATCGTGTGAAGCCCGGCCTTCAGGTGTGTGCGCCCCTTGGTGTCGACGATCGCTCCATCGACGGTGAACACAGCCGGATTGCCGGTCGCACGGAGTTCGTAATCGCCTTCATAAGGTGCCAGATATTGGGCGGTGATCCCAGTGCGGGCTCCGGGAGGCAGAGGGATATTGGAATCGGTTCCCCGGAGCGTCGTTCGTACTTCTTTCCCCGTGAGGGGAGTTCCAACCGCCTGCCTCACGACCGCCCGGGCAGCCATGATGTATTGATCCAGGAAGGACGGCGAAGCTTTCAATGCGGAGGCGATGTTATCAAAACCGTCGCTGGTACCGTCGGTGGGGAGCAGGGAGGCCGCGTCCACCTCGATGCCGAACAGGTCGCGAACGGCGTTTGCATACTCCGCCCGGTTCAGGCGATGGATGCGGACGCTGCCAGGGTTGAGGTTCGCGGCGCTGGCCTTGTCGAGCGAGTCCTCTAAGGAGGTAGCAAGGGTGTTCACCGCTTCCACAGGAGGCCTTGGAGCTCCGGGAGGCGGCATCATGCCTCCGCGCAGCTTGCGAATGGCCCGCTCCCAGATGAGGGCGTCCTTTTCCGGATGCGCGGAATCGAGCGTATCGAGCGCCAAGTTCGCGGTCTTGAGTTTTTGATTATGGCACCCGACGCAGTAGCGATCGATGAGGGCTTTGTTGGGATTCGCCGCTGCCTGTTTCCCAGCCTCTTGAGGTGCCGCGATAAGGGTACCTGCTGCAAACGCGGCGAGCAGTAAGTTACGCATTATGATACGAGTCCCGCACCATTCTATACCTTGGGAAAGTGGGTGGGAAGGGGGTTAAGTACGGGGACGAGTACTACGCTAGACGATCCCGCCGAGTTCCCGGACGTGGGCCCAAAGCCCCCGGTAGGCGGTATAGAGGAAAGCCTCGGGGTCGCCCGCCAGCTGGCCTTCGAAGTCCTTCATGGCCTTGGCCGCGATCATATCCTGCGCCCCTTTGCCTTGTTTCATGAGCTTTACCAGCTCCTCCCGGACCTTGGTCAGGATATCCAGACTCGCCTGGACATCCGCCTTGGTAAGAACACGCCCAGTGGCGGGCACAATCTTGGTCGTGTCGTTGGCGAGACGAAGGAGGGTGCGGTGGGCCTCCTGCATTCCACCGATCCACCCGCCGGTGAACCAGTCGAGGATCGGGAGCTTGCCGGGTTGCACGGCGTCGCCCGCCACCAGGACGTTCGACTTCGGGAAGTGTACGTAGATATCGCCGTCGGTGTGAGCCATGGGCATGAGACCGTATTCCACCGGCTCGCCGCCGAACGTTGTTTTGGCCGTAGTGTAGAACGTCTCCGTGGGCAGAGCTTCCTTGGCGCGGGGCGGGAAGACCTTCTTCTCCCAATCGTGGGGGATCTCCTGCGTCATCCACAGTTGCGTGTTCACGTGCGAGACGAGCTTGGCGCCGGCCTTGGCCATCGCGTCGTTTGCTCCGGTCGATTCAAGGTGCCAGTGGGTGTTGATGACCTTTGTGACGCGGCCGGCAAGCTTTAGGACGTCCTGCGCGTGCGCGGCGTCCCCGCAATCTACCAGGAGACTTCCGTCACTCCCCGCAAGAGCGACGACGTTGTTGCCGGCTCCTGAAATCAGCGTCAGATTGTCGGTCAGTTTCGTTGCAGTGAGGCTCGCTTGGCCGAACGAGATCCGAGGAATACCCAGCGCCGCCGCGCCGGCCGTAAGGTTACGAAGGAATTCCCGCCGTTTCACTTTCATCATCTGTAGGCCGCCAAGTCTATACAATATCGCCTTTATGCTTCATGCGGGCGAACGCTTCCAGATCGCCAGCGATGCGGACTCTGCTGTCTCTCCCTGACGGTAGAATCAACACAATGAAGATCCTTCTGTTCTCTGTGACCGTACTGGCTGCCATGACCATGAGGGCACAATCAACAGATCCAGTCTGGGTGTCGGGGTCATCGCAAAAAGTTTGCCAGCCGAACGGCGAGAACGACTACCAGACACAACAGCCCACCGTCAGCCGAACCCAGACCAATTACGGCCTTACCGGAAACGACCTCGGCGCATCCTTCGAGCACAACGGCAAGCTGTGGATCCTGTTCGGTGACAGCGTGTCTACCGCCACCTTCAACGGTAAGCCCAACGGACAAGGCGATCCGCCTCGAACGCCGGCCAACAATGACGCCATCGCGTTCACCTCCGGCACCGATATTGACCAATGCCTCAAGCTGGATTTCGTCCGCAATTCCATCGGCGCTTACCAGAATCCCGTGGTGCTGAACGCGCAAGGCCAGCCCGCTATCACGTTAAGCGGTTTCGAAATACCCGTCGCGGGCATCGACGTCGGCGGCCGCATGTTCGTGGTGTTTGCGACGGGCAAAAACTCCGTATTTTCCACCCGCTCTGTGGTGGCCGTTTCCGATGACGACGGGATTACGTACCGATACCTCTACGATTTCTCCACCCCTTCTTGTACCGGCTGCGATGGAGCCAAGTTCGTCAGTGTCGCGATCGTTAGCGCAGCCTCCAGCCTGAAGGATGGCTACCTCTACTTCTGGGGCTCCCAAGGCGGCTCGGGCTACCGCAACAGTTCCGTGTTCCTGGCGCGAAAGCTGGCTACTGCGATGGGCCAGGCAGGCGGCATGCAATACTTCAGCGGTTTGGCAGCGGACGGCGTCACGCCCAACTGGTCGGCGTCCGAATCCAATGCGGCGCAGTTGTTCCAGGATGTCGACGGCACTCCTCCCGTGCCCAAAAACTGCACCGGCGAGTTGGGCGTCGACTACAACACGTTCCTCCAGCGCTGGGTGATGCTCTATAACTGCTCGAATAGAACCGCGGCCAACCTGAGCGGGATCTACTTGCGCTTCGCGAAACAGCCCTGGGGCCCGTGGGGCGCCCCGCAGACTATCTTCAATGGCCAACGCGATCGGGGATCCTGCTTCTTCATTCACCGCGCTGTCACAGCCACCAGCCCGGCATGCGATCAACTCGGCGGTCCTGCCCGGGCAGACACGGAAGGCGGCGCCTACGGACCCTCTTTTCTGTCCCGCTTCACCACTGGCGGCACGGCTTCCGGCACCTCCACTTTCTACTACCTGCTATCCACATGGAACCCGTATATCGAAGTGATCATGAAGACCACGATTCAAAGCGCCGGCCAGAAGACGCCGGTGATCGGGCTGGTGGCCAATGCCATGGGCGAAAGCGCCACCATTGCGCCGAATACATGGGTGGAGATCAAAGGATCGAACCTTGCTCCGGAAGGTAATACGCGCATCTGGCGGGGCTCAGATTTCGTGAACCACCAGATGCCTACGCAACTCGAGGGTGTCAGCGTCACGGTGAACGGCAAGAGCGCCTACGTATACTACGTCAGTCCCACGCAAGTGAACATTCTCACTCCACCCGACGCGATGACCGGCCCGATACAGGTTGTCGTGACCAATAACGGGTCCTCCAGCGCGGCATACACCACGCCCACGCAAACAATTTCACCATCGTTCTTCGTTTTTCCCGGCGGCTACGTGGCGGCTACGCACGCCAACGGAAACTTGCTCGGCCCCGCGACGCTCTATCCAGGTTTCACGACCCCGGCGAAACCGGGCGAGACGGTCGCGCTGTACGCGAACGGATTCGGGCCGACCTCAGTTCCGGTGATCAGCGGATCGGACGTGCAATCGGGCAATCTCTTGCCGCCTCCTCTGGTGCAAATCGGCGGCGTCACCGCGACAGTATCGTTCGCCGGGCTGGTTGCACCGGGCCAGTTTTTGCTCAACGTAGTGGTGCCGGCCTCGCTGGCTGACGGGGACCACCTGCTCGCGGCAACGTATAACGGCTTGACCACCCAGCCCGGGACTTTGATCACGGTACAACATTAGCCTCGCAGTCGCTCAGCGAACGTTGCCCCGGAGTCCCGTCTTCGGGCGCCAATTGCAGTAAAATCGGAAACGCATTTAAGGAGACAGATACCCGTGACTTCGCACGGGTCTGTTTTCGGCCAAGCAGGTTGTCTGAAGGAGACCTCATGCAAACGTTTCGACGGAATCGCGCAGCCCTGCTAGTTGCCTCTGCCCTAATACTGGCGGATAGCGCCACTATTTCCGCCCAGCAGCCTCCGGTTGTCGACGCGGCGGTCCTGAAGAATGCCGGGACGCCCGCGGATCCCTTCCCAGGCACCTGGCTCACCTACGGGAAATCCCAGAGCGAGACGCGCTACAGCCCGCTGAAACAAATCGACGCTTCGAATGTGAAGCGTCTCGGCCTCGAATGGTCGTATGTGGTGGGCGCGGGCGGCTACAACCAGGAAGGCACCCCGCTGGTCTGGAACAATACGATCTACGGCACTACCAGCTGGAGCGTGGTGTACGCCGTTGACGCGCGTACGGGCAAGCAGATCTGGCGATGGGATCCGGAGGTCAATCAGGGCACCAAGGGCATTAACGCGGCTCGCGGACTTGCGCTCTACAACGGGAAGATCTTCGCTCCAGCCCTCGATGGACGGTTGTTCGCGCTCGATGCGCTTACGGGCAAACCCGTCTGGGAAACCCGCGTGGCCTGGTCGCAAGACGGGTATTACATCACCATGGCGCCGAGGATCGCCGGTGGCAAGGTGATCATCGGGGCTTCGGGCGGAGATACTGAAACCCGCGGTTTCTTCGATGCGTATGACGCAGCAACCGGGCAGCGATCGTGGAGGTTCTATACGGTCCCAGGCGATCCCAGCAAGCCTTTCGAGAACGAAGCCATGCGGGTGGCTGCCAAAACGTGGGGCGGCGATTTCTACACCAAAGGCGGCGGCGGCGCGGTCTGGGATGGATTCGCTTACGATCCCGACGCCAATCTGGTTTACGTCGGGACCGGGAACGCGGAGCCGTGGACGCAGAAATTCCGCGGCGCAAAGGACCTGGACAATCTTTACACCTGCTCGATCCTGGCCGTGGATCTGACAACCGGGACACTCAAGTGGCATTTTCAGACAGTGCCTAATGACAACTGGGATTTCGACAGCGTCCAGCAGCTCATGTTGCTCGACTTGCGGATCGATGGGCGCGTGCGGAAGGTCCTGACGCAGGCCTCGAAGAATGGATTCTTCTACGCCCTCGACCGGGTATCGGGACAGTTCATTTCCGCCTACCCGTTCGTGAAAGTGAATTGGGCAAAGGGCGTGGATGATAGCGGACGTCCCATGGTGAATCCCGAAGCTTATTACGATCTCGAGCCGGTAGCCGTGTATCCCACCGGCGGCGGCGCGCATAACTGGGCGCCCATGTCCTTTAATCCGACTACCGGACTGGTCTACATTCCGGCTTCTTACATGTCGTACACCTATCAGGCGGCCGAAGAATACAAGAAAGGTAGCAACGGCGATGTACGCGCGAGCACGGTCCCGCGCCAGATCAAGGCACCGGCCATCGGCCCATCGGCTCCGGACGGAGTCCGCGGCGGCCTGCAGGCTTGGGATCCGGTGAAACATACGCTGGTCTGGCGGGGCGATGGCGGCGGAGGCATCGGCGGCGGCACCGTGACCACCGGCGGGAACCTCGTCTTCCAGACGTCCAATGACGGGCGATTCGCGGCTTGGAGCGCCGACAAAGGCGAGAAGCTGCTCGAGATTCAGACCGGCAAGCTGGGTGTGGCTCCGCCGATCACCTACGAGATCGATGGCAAACAGTACGTGGCCTTCATGGCTGGTGCGGGCCGCCCCGCGGGAACCGTCGGTCCTACCGATGCCAAGATCGATAACCCGTCGATGCTATTCGTCTTTGCACTGGATGGGAAGGCCCAGCTACCAGCGCCTGTTCCTCCGGCCCCGGCGGCAAACGCCGCTGCGCCGGCAGTTCGCTAGATCGGGTGCAGGGCCTTCGCCCCCGGCGAGCGCCTTCAAGGCAACTCAAACACCCATACCGAACCGCCGCGATTGGGCGGATTCTGCATCTCCGGAACCAGCCCCGGCCATGTCGTCGCGTGCGCGCTGCCATTGCCGACCGTCAAGGCGACATACTGTTTCCCGTTGACTTGAAACGTCACCGGAGCCGACCCAGGCACATCGTTCAGCCGGACTCGCCACAGTTCCTCGCCCGTCTGGTCGTTCTGGGCGCTGAACCATCGATCGAGCGAACCGGTGAAGATCAGACCGCCCGCGGTCGCCAGGATGCCCGACGTCTCGGGCGCCCGTTTCCGCCGGATGAATACCGTCTGACGCGTTTCCAGATTCGTCGCCTGAATTCGCCCGTACTGGCCATCGCTGTCCAGACGCGGCCGCATGCTGACACGCACGCCGGTGGTCAGGAATCCGCGCTCGTTCGCGCCCGTCGGAATCAGGTCCATGCAGGACTCGACCAGAGGCGAATATAGAATCTTGGTCTCCGGGTTGTAGGCCGATGGAATCCAACTTCGCGCTCCTCCGGCGTGCGGGCACACGATTTTCGCTTCGCCGTCGCCGGGGATCAACGCTGGGTTGATCGTCTTCGCCCCGGTCACAGGATCGACCCCGGTGACGATATTCTGCAACCCCATGTCGAACGAGAACGCGTACTTGCCCGTGTCCGCCTCGACGACATCGTAGAGCGCGATCTTGCCGGCGGTTACCGACAAAGTCTTGGTCACGCCGTTGATGGGCAGCTTCAACAGCGTGCGCTCGAACACCCAGTCGTAGTCCCATTGATCGTTGGCCACGTGCTGGTAATGCCACACCAGCTTCCCGGTATCGGGATTCAACGCGAGGGTTGTGTCGGTATATAGTGCATCGTTGCTTATCCCCGGTTGGGTCGACTTGAGCCGCAGTGGACCCGTGTCATAGGTCTGCGCGACTCCGAAATATACCAGGTTGAGCGCCGGATCGTAACTGCCCGGCACCCACGAAGATGCACCCGTTCGCTTCTCGGTGGGAAGCCCGTTCCAGGTATTCCCGCCGGGTTCATTCGGCAGCGGGATCGTACGGAAGCGCCACGCCTCGGCGCCCGTCGCCGCGTCCAGAGCTACGATGAAGTTCCCGCCGGGCTGCTGACCACCTGTGCCGATGATCACCTTGCCCTTGGCCACAAGCGGACCGCCGGTCAGCGCTAGATTCTGCCCGATCGCTGTGTCCCATTTCACCTGCCCCGTTCGGGCATTCAGCGCCACCATGTGGGCGTCCGATGTCGCCGCGAAGATCGTGTCGCCGAAAATGGCGATCCCTTTCTTGACCGCGGGGCGAGCCCCCTGCGGCAGCGCGCGTTGCCAGTGCCACAGCAAGTCCCCCGTGGCTGCGTCCAGAGCCTCTACCTGATCCGTGTAGCCCTGCACGAACATCAAGCCATCGTGTATCAGCGGGGCCGCTGTATTGGGACCAGGCGGCAGCGACCAACTCCACGCAACGCGGAGATTTTTCACATTGGTCCGGTCGATCTGCTTCAACGGACTGTAGCCCTGGCTATCGAGCGTCCGCCGCCACGTCAGCCAATCCCCCGCCGGAGGATTCGCGAGGATCGCGTCCGTCACCGGGGTCATGCGATCCAACAACGTGCTTGGGGGCGGCGCATTCGGCAACGCCACGCCCGGAGTCAATCCGCCGCCCGGAGCTCCGCGGCGCTCGGCGGCTCCAGGGATCCGCAGCCTCGCCATGGCGGCCGTGGTTGTCGGCATGTCCCGCAATCCCGGCGCGATCCCGTTGGATTGCAGAATATAGGCCGCGATCTGAGCATATGCCGCTGCCCCCAGCGATCCGGGAGCCGCCGGCGGCATCCGTGTCGACATATAATTGACCAGGTCCCCGACGGTCCCGCCCGCCCAGTTCATATTGAACGGGGCGCCGCGCAGCGCCGGCGCGAACTGTCCGTTATCCAGCGTCCGGCCGTGACAGGAAAGGCAGTTCTGGTCGTAGGCTGCCTTGCCCTCGGCGGATTGGCGTGCGGAGTACTCCACCGCTGGGCCTTCAGCCGGCCGGGCAGGCGCTCGCGCCGGCGCCGGAGCCTGCGCATCCAGTCCCAGGTACATCGCAGCCAACAACCCCGCCGCCACGGCCACAGATCTTCTCATCCGGTTCAACCCTCCGCGAATCTATTCTGACGGCCTGGAATGGTCTACGCAACCAGCGATCATTCAGACCCGCAATGATGGCTCACAACGGCGCATTCGCCGGGCGAATGGGTCCCATCGCAAAAAACGATTTCTGCGATACTATCCCTGCGCCCTATACTGGCGGAAACCACATGTCGCACCGTACTTCCCGTATCTTGTCTGTTTTAACAGCGCTGTTCGCGACCGCTTTTTCGGCGGTTGCTCACCACGGAAGCAATGTTTCCTACTACACGGACCGGACGATGACGATCGCCGGCACGGTCACGGAGTGGGAGTTCATCAATCCGCACCCGCAGATCTACTTCGATGTCAAAAGCGACTCCGGAGAGATGGTGCATTGGGCGGCGGAACTGCTGCCGACACCCTCGATGATGAGGAACATGAAGGTGGGCTGGACCCGAACGACACTGAAGCCGGGCGATCAAATCGTGCTGGTCTGCAATCCGCCGCGAGTCGTCGGCGCCAAGGCGTGTCTGGCCAAGGAGCTTAAGATCAACGGCAAGGACTGGCCGGTGGCGCCTGGCGGTGGGGCTCCGGGCGCGGCGAAAGGGAAACAGTAATGCGATCGGCCGCGCTAGTTGCGATCACCGCGGCATCCAGTCTGGTGCTGTGCGCGCAGGCGGCTGGAGATTTTGATCCGCACGATCTGTCGGGACATTGGAATCGGACCAGCCGGTTCCAGACCTTCAGTAACGTGTGGTCGGGCCAGGGTCCGACGCAGGGTACGGAAGACGCCCCGTTGACACCCGCCGGCAAAGCGCGCTTTGAGAAGAACAAACCGGGATATGGTCCGCGAGCGGTTCCCCCGGCGAACGGCAACGATCCCATGGGGACGTGCGATCCGCTGGGGATTCCGCGACTGTTGAACACGGAAGTGATTTCGCCGCACCAGACAATGGAGATCGTCCAGGTGCCCGGGCGGATGATTCAGTTTTTCGAGTGGCACCATGACTGGCGCGAAGTATTCACGGACGGCCGGAAGCTGCCGCCCGCCGACGAAGTGGATCCTAACTGGAACGGCACTTCGATCGGCCGTTGGGACGGCGATGTATTCGTGGTATCCAGCATCGGCTTCGATGACCGGACGTGGCTCGATAAATTCGGGTATCCGCATAGCGAGAACATGAGGCTCGAGGAGCGTTACCGGCGGCGCGATCGGGACACCTTGGAGCTGACGATGACCTTAACCGATCCCGAGACCTACACGCGCCCCTGGGTAAGCGACACGAAGGTTTTTCGCATCGATCGTGAGAAGTCGAAGCGCTGGGACGAGCAGATTTATTGCGTGCCCACCGAGGAGTACAAGTTTAACCAGCGCGTCAGAGACGTTGCGGGCGGCAAGGAATCGAAATAATGAGGGTCGTGAATAGATCGTCGTGGTTGATCCTGTTGGCTCTCGCCTGCGTTCTCAACGCACAGCCACCTGCCGGAGCACCCGCCGCGGGCCCCGGTGGAGGACGCGGTGGTCCTCCCGGACGCGGTGGTCCAGCACGCGGCGGACCTGCTGCCGCCTTGTTCGATCCCACGGGTTACTGGGTCGCACAGATCACGGAAGACTGGAAAGAACGAATTCATGCCGCGGCCAAAGGTGATGTCGGCAGCATTCCGGTAAGCGCAGCTGGCCGCCGCGAAGCTGCCGCTTGGGATCCGGCCTCAGCCAACTCATGCAAGGCTTACGGCGTGGGCGGAATCCTTCGCATGCCCGGACGTCTTCACATCACCTGGGACGGAAATAACCTCAAGATGGAATCTGACGCCGGCTCCCAGACCCGCGTGCTCTCGTTTGGAACGCCAAGCGGCGAAGCTGGCAGCCTACAAGGGGTCTCGGTTGCATCGTGGGATCGCCTGACGCCGGCTCTCACCGGTTTCACGCTGGGAGGACGCGGCGGAGGCGGAGGGTCTCTCAAAGTGGTCACCACGCAAGCTGGCCCAGGCTACCTCGCTCGCAACGGCGTGCCCTACGGCGCCAAAGCCACGTTTACCGAATATTATGATCGCCAGGAGATCCCAGGGGGAGACACTCTTCTCGTCGTCAGTGTCGAAGTTACGGATCCGGATTACTTGAGCGGACCCTACTGGTACAGCGTGCACTTCAAGAAACAAGCGGACGCCGCCGGCTGGAACCCGCAGCCGTGCGACGCAAGATAGCTATGGCGATCATGAAGGTTCTTCGTCTCAGTTTCATCCTGCTCGCATGCGCCGCCACTGCGTGGTTACTGGATGCCCAGGGGCCACCACCCGGAGGCGCCGCCAAAGGTGGACCTGCCCCCGCCGTCGACTTTTCCGGATACTGGACGGGCAACATGCAGGAAGATGGAGCCGAGCGCGGCGCCGGCCCTGAGTTGGTGGACTACGGCGGCATTCCCATCAACGAAGCCGGCCGACTGTGGGCTCTCTCCTATGACACTTCCCGGCTCACTTCGCGCTTCCATCAATGCGACGGCTACGTCGCGCCCTATTCTGTCCGATCCATCGGCAACACCCTAGTGTGGGAAGAGCGCGATCCTAAGCTCCGCACGCTGATTGCGATTCATTGGTATTCGCAGACCTTCGAAGGGCACCGCGTGTTTTGGATGGATGGCCGCCCGCATCCGCCCGCTTACGCACCTCACAGTTATATGGGCTTCTCGACGGGCACCTTCGTCGGCAACGCCCTGCGCGTCGAAACAACGCATCTCAAACAGGGCTGGTTCCGGCGCAACGGCCTTCCGGAAAGCGATCAGGCAACGCTCACCGAATTCTTCGTGCGCCATGGCGATCATATTACGTATACGTCCGTGGTCAACGATCCCGTCTTTCTCTCCGAGCCGTGGATCCGCACCACCGATTTTTACCGTCAGCCGACCGATCCCGGCGCATGGTTGTTCCCCTGCGACGACAGCGAGCAGATCGTTGGCCGCGCTCCGGATCAGGTGCCCAACTATCTGTATGGCACGCACCCCTATCTCGACGAGTATTCCAAGAAGAACCAGGTGCCATTGATCGGGGCACTCGGCGGTCCCGAAACTCTCTATCGCGAGTTCGAATCCAAACTTGCTTCGGTCTCCGACGCCAAAGCTCGTGAATTGACCCGCCCAGCGCCCGGACCGTCGGCCACCAGCGTCGCGGTCGATCCCGAACCCCACGACGGAGAAATCCACGTTCTGCCGATCCGCAACAACGTCTACATGCTGGTCGGCGATGGCGCGAATATCGTCGTGCAAATTGGCGACGAGGGACCCTTCGTGGTCGACACCGGTGCCGGCAAACTCACCGGCAAGGTTCTCGCCGAAATCCGCCGCCTTTCAACGAAACCGATCCGCTACGTCGCCAATACGAGCTTCCACGCCGACTATACCGGCGGCAACCAGGTCCTGAAGAACGCCGGATCCGATCCCAGCGTGGTCGGAACCTTCCTTGCCCTGAATTCGCCGGGCGTGGGTTCTACGGCCACCATCATCGCTCACGAAAATGTCGCGGCACGAATGACCGGCGCGCTCGGGAAAAATCCGCCCACTCCTCCGGATTCGTGGCCCATTGACACTTACCTCGCCGAACGCCGGCGGCAGTTCCACAATGGCGACAGTATTGAAATGTTCTACATGCCCCACGCCTCCACCGACGGCGACAGCATGGTCCAGTTCCGGCGGGCCGACATCATCGTCGCCGGCGATGTCTTCAATACCACGCAGTATCCGTTCATAGACGTCGCCAACGGAGGCAGTGTTCAGGGCGAGATCAATGCACTGAACGCCATTCTTGACCGCACCGTTTTCGAACATTCGGGCGAAGGTGGAACACTGGTGGTGCCGGGTCGCGGGTACTTGTGCGACGAGCATGAAGTCGTCGAATACCGCGATATGGTGGTCATCGTCCGCGACCGCGTGAAGGCGTTGATCGCAAGTGGCGCCTCGCTTGAGCAAGTGCAGGCGGCTAAGGTCACCGCCGATTACGATCGACGCTACGGCGCGAACAGCGGCCCGTGGACCACCCAGATGTTCGTGGCGGCCGTGTACAACAGCCTCAAGACACCGCCCGGAAAATAGCGCGACGCCTCGCTGAATTGCTCCCGCCGAGGATTGCGTAATTGATCGCTGAGCCTGATAGTTCCAGAACCAGAAACGATTGCTCGCGGCGGTGGAGTTCGATATTGTCACAAGATGGCGCGCACCCTGGGGTTCGCGTATGGAGGGCGACGGATTATGAAGCATTCCCATTTGTGGATGGTCCTTGGCGCGGGAGCGGCAGCGATGTTCTGGGCTTCCGGAGTGGTTGCGCAGTCGCCCGCATCGCCGAAGACGGAGAAGACGATTTCGGAAGCTGATTGCACCGCCGCGAAGCTCGGCGGCAGCATCCCGGTCACGGCGATCGGCGAGCCGGTGTCGGGAGTCACCTTGAGCGAACCCCGGTGGAATACTGCGGCCAAGGGCGGCGGACCCTATTGCACGGTGAACGGTGCCATCGCGCCGGTAGACAAGGCTCCCAACGCCAAACCGATCAACTTTCAAGTGGCGCTTCCCGCGGCGTGGAACGGGCGCTCGGTACAGTTGGGCGGCGGCGGTATGAACGGAACGATCCCGGGGCTCGCGGGGGCGCAGCTGGCGCAAGGCTACGTCACCTATGGAAGCGACTCCGGTCACCAGATCGGCGGATTCGGTGGCGCACGGGGTGGTTTCGGAGCTCCGAAGGGTGGTCCCGGCGGAGACGGAAAAGCTGGCGGAGACGCAAAAGGAGCGCCGGGCGCGTTCGCCAAAGGTCCTGGTCCGGGTCCTGGTCCGGGCGCCGCGAAGGGACCCGCGGGACCCAATCCGAATGACGACTGGGGTTTGAATGACGAGGCGATCAAGAACCTCGGCTACATGCAGATGAAGAAGACGCATGATGCCGCCATGGTGCTGATGGAGCGCATGTACGGCGCCAAGCCCAAGTACAACTACTACGTTGGTTCCTCGCAGGGCGGCCGCGAGGCGCTCACGGTAGCGCAGCGCTACCCGGCCGACTATGACGGCGTCGCGGCGAACGTGCCGATCGTGAACTTCTCCTCTCTCATGCTGGCGCCGGAACTCATCCGGATCCAGGAAAAGCCCGCGGCCAACTGGGTGACGCTGGCGAAGGTCAACGCGATTCGCGGCGAGTTTATGCGCCAGTGCGACAAGCTGGATGGACTGGTGGACGGCATCATGAACAACTACCCAGCGTGCCGCGCGATCTTCGACGTGAAACAGGGTTCGAAGAACCGGCATCCCTGGGCCGCGAAACGCTGTCCCGGCAACGTGGACCCCAATCCGGCGGATACCAGCGCGAATGCCTGCCTGACGGACGGACAGATATCGACTCTGGAGTTTGTCTACACGCGTTACCCGTTCGCGGCTCCGTTGGCGAATGGGGTGAAGAATTTCGGGATGTGGCTGCCCAATACGGACCCCAGCGGGAGTGGCTTGATCATGGGATCGCGGTTCCGGGGACAGGAAGGGGCGCCGGCGGATGCCCCGATGCATAGTCACCTGGGCGCTCTAGGCGTCACTGGTTTCCTGATGAAGGATCTCAGTGCAAACCCGCTCGATTACGTGGAAGGAGGCAAGTTCGCGGCTCGCCGTGCCGAACTCTCAGCCTGGCTCGATTCGCTGAATCCCGACTTGTCGGCGTTTGAGAAGCGCGGCGGCAAGATGATCGTCGCCATCGGTACGAATGATACGCTGGCCTCGCCCGGCTCGCAGCTCGACTACTATCAGGCGCTGTTGGACAAGATGGGCCGGTCCAAGGTCGATAGTTTCGCTCGCCTCTTTGTGCTGCCCCAGACCGGCCACGGCCTCTCGGGCAACATCTACAACACGGATGGCGATGGCAAGCAGATTGAGTCGAAGCCCATCCCGAACACCTTTGACCGCTTCGCGCTGCTGGTGGACTGGGTGGAAAACGGAAAGGCGCCGGGGAAATCGATCACGGTGACCGCAGGCGCCCGCAGCCTCCCCATGTGTTCGTATCCTGAGTATCCCAAGTACAAAAAGGGCCCCGCGGAAAGTGCGGAGTCTTACGCCTGTAGCGCAAAGTAGGCGAAAAAAGCGTTACGGAGGAGTAACGTTAGCAAGCTGTTTGTATTCGGTCTCATCCGCGCGTCCGAGAACCGCGCTGGTGGGATCGAAGAACTGATTCAGCAGCATTCCCACAAATAGCAACGCGGCAAATCCCGTCGCGAGCATGAAGCCGTAAATCGGTCCGCCCATGGTGTCGCTGACGACCCCGATCGCGAGCGGAGCCAGCACTGCCGATACACATGTATAGAAGAGAATCACTCCCGCCGCGGCGCCGTGTTCCGACTTCGGCACACAACTGATGCCCTTGGAGTTGACGGTCGGGTAGATGACGGACATGAACAGTCCGGACAGAGGCAGCGCGTACACCGCCCACTGGACGCCGCCGGCTATGCTCAGCGCGAAACACGCCAGGATCGCACCGCTGGAGATGGTCAGCACGGTACTCCAGGCAAGCTTCGTCAGTATCCAGGCGCCCAGGAATCGCCCGCCCGCTCGCAGCAGGAAGAAAATCGAGATGCTATACACGGCGAGCCATTCACCCGGCCCGTGGTAGCCCTCGAACAAGGTCGGCATCCACACGTAGATCGCCGTCTCGACGGCGACATAGAGAAATGCTCCGAGCGAAAACAGCAGCACGAAACGGTTCTTCGTCACGGTCATGACCGCCTGCAGGTTCGTGTCCTCCGCTGGCGCGGCCCGGGTGGGGTATTGGACGCGGAGCGCTGTCAGAATCAGCAGGACGCACATACTGCCTGCGATCACATACAACCACTGCCAGGGGACATTGCGATTCAGGAGCCGGGCCAACAGCGCGGGTCCGATGATGGAGCCGACGCTAAAGAATCCCTCCACGGTGTTCATGATCGAGGTATGTTCTGCAGTGGATCGGGAGATGTCGCCGATGAGTGCCAACGCACCGGTCTTGAAGATCCCGATGGCGATGCCGGACAGGGCCATGAGGGCGCTGAAAAATAGAAAAGAGCTGCCGCCCAGGAACAGGTACGAGGATGCGGCGAACAGCATCAAGCCGGCCACGATGGTCGTTTTGCGTCCGTATCGGTCCGCCAGATGTCCGAGGAAGAATCCCGCCAGGGCGATGCCGCCCATCGTGGCGTATTGAAAGGTTCCCGCAGCGGTCAAGCTCAACCCGAACGTCTTCACAATTTGGGGGATGATCAGGCCGACCGAGTCGGTGGTCATCGCGAACATCGCGAACATGACGTAGGTCAATCCCTTGATCAGGGCCATGTTCATCGACGGCTTGGCCGGAGCGCTCATCGTGCAATCTCCTTCATCGAGTCAGGCGCTACAGAAAACCGGCAGTCTCCGCCCGCGTCCGAGTGAAAGACGGTGGCGGTGGTTGCTTGCAGGTCCGCTTCCAGGCGAGCCCAATGGTTGCCGTTTCGCCACTCGATATGGATCTGGTGATCCGCGCTCGGCAGCAGGCGAAATCCTCCCGCGAATGCAGGATGCGCGTTGCGGAAGCGAATCAAATCGAAAAGCGCGGAGACGACAGGGCGCGTGATTTCGGAGTCGATCTCCCGCCGGCTGTAGTAGTGGCGGTTGATGTCGCGGCCCACGCCTGTACGGCGCAGCAGGTCCAGATCGTTCACCCCAGCCAGCAGTCCCACGTAATAGACTTGCGGAATTCCCGGCGCGAAAAACTGAATCGCGCGAGCGATCAGATACTCTTCGTCCCGCCGTCCTAGAGCGTCATAGTAGGTGCAATTGACCTGGTAAAGATCCAGGTTGTTCGCGGCGGCGCCGGTCGCCTGGCGGCTTTCGCCGTTGCTGCGCACATGAATCGTTTCGACCAGATGGTCGATCTCCTCCGAGGTCAGCAATCCGGGCAGGATCTCCGTACCTCTGCGATCCGGTCCAACGTCGATGACGCCGATGCCGTCGTGCGTGTCGAGAACCGTGATGCAGTTCCGGGGGCTGATGCTCAGCCAATGTTTCAGACGCGCGGCGTCGCGCGTGTACAAGGCGTGAAGCACTAAAGGAGGCAGAGCGAAGTCATAGACCCAGTCGGCCTGCTTTGCGATCTGGATTTGATCCTGATGGTAAGCGTGGATTTCAACTAATACTTCAATGTTCAGCGCGTGGGACTGCGCCGTGAGCTCGCCGATGAAATCGAAGGTTTCCGGGATCATGAAACAGCTGGTTCCTGGTTTCTTGATCGCGTATCCCACGGCGTCCAGGCGAATTGCGCGAATGCCCGCGGCCTGAAACTCGCGCAGGATCTGGCTCAGATACGCCCGTCCGCCAGTTGAGTGCACATCGATATCGATCTGTTCGGGAGTGAACGTCGTCCACAGCAAGCGCTCCGTGCCATCGTCCAGGCGCGTCTTCGTGAACGGCAGCCCCGGGCGCGGGCGATAGATCTTGAGCAAATCGCTCTCCGATGCCCCATTAGGAAAAACGCGGCCGTAAGTCAGAAACAGGTCACGGCTGGAGGACGCGTCGCCATGTTTCCGGAAATCCTCGAACTGTGGGGACCGGCTGGAGACATGGTTCACGATCACGTCCGCCATCAGGTCGCGGCCCTCGGCCAGGGCGCGCACATCGTCCCACGAACCGAGCCGCGAATCGGGCTGGGTGTGATCGATGGGATCGAAGCCTGCGTCGGCGCCGTCGATCGGCCAGTAGAAGGGCAGAAGATGAGCGCCGCCAAACAGGCCACGGAACGGTCCATGGAACAGGTCACCAAGAGCGCGAAACCCGCCGCCCGATAGGCGGTCGACGTAGGTGATCAGCTGGACTTGATTCCTCATGACCGCGGCCGCGAAATCACAACTTCACAGCTTCTTCCAGGGTCCAGTCGGGAATCGCTCCATGACGGCTGGCGACCAGTGCGCCAACGCGATTCGCGAAGGATGCTATTTCGGCCGCGGGCCACTTGCGGCTGAGTCCGTGCATAAACGCGGCAGCGAACGCGTCGCCGGCTCCCACGGTATCGACCACGTCCACGGGATGGCCGCCCGCTTCGACGTAATGCCCGTTCGCGAGTACGGCGCACCCGCGATCTCCCAGCGTGACGGCGACGGCCTGCCAGCCGTAGAGGGCCGCGCCCTCCCGGCAGAATGCTTCGACGTCCAACGGGAGTCCCGCGAACTCATGCGCACGCTGGAGTTCTTCTTCGTTGAGCTTGACTACATCGGCATGCTGTAAAAGTTCGCTCACCAGTGCGGGTGAGTCGGATCCGGGGCGCAGGTTCAGGTCGTAGAATTTCACGGCTTCGGCTAGAACGCCGAGTACCTGGGTGAGGACCTTCCTGCCCTGCTGGCTCGAGGCAAACAGCGAACCGTAGTAAAACCATCCCGTCGCGTCTTGCTTAAGCAACCCGAGATCGCGAGCCGAAAGATCGACAGCATCATAGGCAGCCGGCCGAAGAATCGTGAACTGCGTCGCTCCGCCGTGCCCAATCTGCACCTGCGCGGTGCCGGTGGGAAAACGCGAAGTCGTTTGCAGGAACCGGGTATCGAGATCCAGCGCGGCAATCATCTCCGCGGCCTGCTCGCCTGGCTCATCCGCGCCTAGTGCGCTGATCAAGGTCACGGGATGGCCCAGCCGCCGGGCGTTCGCGCCGAAGTTTAGGGGGGCTCCCCCTAATCGCCGGGAGTGGTCAAATAGATCCCACAGGACTTCCCCGAGAACGACGACGTGAGGCAAGTCCGATCGGACCTGTAAAGACATCTTCTCTTTCTCGGTGCTCACGCAACCGCCAGTATCGGCGTTCGGGGCACGCCTGTCAATCTCTTTTCTTTGCATCTATTTTTCTTTTCTGGCCCCGCACGAACTCCTCACAACCAGATGAAAGTTCAGGACGATATCCCGCGCCGGGAGCGCCGGGTCTTTCAGACGGTCCAGCATGGCGCCGATCGCGGCGGAACCGATGCTGGCGCAGGGTTGGTGAATGGTGGTGAGAGGAACGGAGAGGAGGCTCGCGTACTTGACGTCGTCGATGCCGACCATTCGCACCTTGTCGGGCACGCTCACGCGCAGCTCGGTCAGAGTCCGCAGCAGGCGAGCCGCGGTGAAGTCGTTCGCGCAGACGAATCCATCGGGACGCAGCCGCGCCAGGATGTCCCTTACCTGCGCCCGATCCTCCGGCTCAATCCTGCAAACCTGTGGTTCGATTTCGGGATTCGCCGCCGCGACGGCCTCCCTATATCCAGCGGCCCGGGCGTCCACCGTGGGAGCCGAGCCATGGCGCCCGACGAACACCGGCCGCATGCTCCCGCTGCGGATCAGATGTTTCGTGATCGCGTACCCCGCCCGCCGGTTATCGATGCCGACCAGATCATAGCGGCTTCTGTCCGGGTAGGACACCAAGTCGCGATCCAGAAGTATCACCGGAATCGCGGCCCGATCGAGGGCCTCTGCGATGGCGCGGTTGATGGCGTCTTTCTTCGGGGTCAACTCCAGTGGAGCAAAAAAGACACCGGATACCTTCTTGGCCACTAACTGGCGGCAGGCTTGGGAGGCCTGCTGTTCCATGTTGGCTTCATCTCCGAACGAGCTGCCCCATAGAAGCACGTGCTGGCTGCCATGTTGGGCTTCGGCCATGCCCCTGCAGATGGGCTCAAAGATCTCGGTGCGTCCGAGTTCCGGGATCAGAAGGCCGAAGGTATGGTTGCGCCCCGCGGCATCGGCGCGCACATAACTTCCCGAGCCGGCGCGACGGTCAATCAGCCCTGCCAGCTGAAGTTCACGAAGAGCGCGGTTCACGGTCGGCCTGGAGGCGGCGAAAGTCTTGACCAGCTCCGATTCGCTGGGGAGGCGATGTCCTGGCGGGTGTTCCCCGGATACGATTGCGTCCGCCAATGTTTTCCGGATGACCTCGTATTTCGGCGAGGCCTTCGGTTGAGCCATGAATCTGATAATACAGGTTGGTGCTTTTTTGAGCAACCGGCTTGACTTGCCGGCGGAAGCCAGTTTATATTCCATCTGCTGGGTCCAGCCTTGCGTCCGCTCGATAAGTTGTAAATACAGGTTGGCCGCTCTCGCTTAAATTTATGACAATCCGAACACTTGTTTTTGCTTTAGCACTCGCAGCGGCGGCAATTCCGGCCGACGCGCAACTGGCCGAGGAGTTTAATCCTCCTCGCGCGAACTGCTGCCTGATCAACAACGCGCGGGCGCTTGCCGATCAGCTCCAGGATTGGAATCAGCTCAGCCGTTACCACCAGGCCAACCAGCAGTTGAAAAAGCAGGCGGCCCCCGCCAATCGAGTGGTCTTCATGGGCGACTCGATTACCGACTTCTGGAACCTGGAGGAATCCTTTCCGGGTAAGCCGTATGTAAACCGCGGCATCGGAGGTCAGACGACACCGCAGATGCTGGTCCGCATGTATCCCGATGTGATCGAGTTGAAGCCCGCCGCGATGGTCGTGCTGGCCGGCACCAATGACATCGCCCGGAACACGGGACCCGAAACCGCGGAAATGATCCAGCAGAACATCATGGCGATGACCGAGCTGGCGCAGCACCACGGAATCAAAGTCGTCCTGTGCGCTGTTCTGCCGGTGAGCGACTATCCCTACCAGCGGTCGCAGAACGCGCCGCCGGCACCCGCAGGCGGCGGCAGAGGGGGCCCTCCGCGGATCGCCGCCAAGATGACGGACAGTCATCCTGCGGGCGACATCCTGAAGCTGAATGCCTGGATGAAAGACTACGCCGCGAAGGTCGGAGCCGTCTACGCGGACTATTACAGTGTGTCGGTGGACGAGCGCGGTTGGCTCAAAGACGCATACTCGGCGGACGGCCTGCATCCGAATGCCGAAGGGTATAAGGCAATGACTGCGGTGCTGGCTGCCGCCATTCAGAAGGCCCTGCCGTAATCCGCAACAGAAAAACCAAAGGAGGATGTCCATGATGACTCCAATGTCGACGAAAACAGTGCAACGGATTTTCAGGGGAGCTCTGCTGGCGCTTCTCAGCACCCACGCCTGGGGGCAAATCGACCGCGGCACGATACAGGGCGTTGTGAGCGACCCGAGCGGCCTTGCGGTCACCGAAACAAAAGTTCAGGTGATTGGCATCGACACAAACAGCGTCCTGGAATCGGCCACCAACGCGGAAGGTTTGTACACCATTCCGAACCTTCCCGCGGGCAGCTACCGGATGATCTTTCAAAAAGCCGGGTTTAAATCCGTAACGCGCGAACCAGTGGAGGTCAGTCCTCGGGCGACCATTCGAGTGGACGTGGCGCTGGAGGTGGGCGCGGTGTCGGAATCGGTTACGGTTCGGGATGAGGCGCCGTTGTTGGATACCGCTACCATGAACAACGCCGCCGGGCTCAAGCAGGAGCAGATCCAGAACCTGCCGATCATCGTGGTCGGAACGAAACGCGACGTCACGGCTTTTCTCAATAATGTGCCGGGCACGACCAACGCGAACACGTTTACGCCCAGTGTGAACGCCGCTCCCCTCGGCAAAACGGAGACGTTCCTGGACGGCGCTCCCGCCAGCCAGCGCATTCTGGTTGGCGCCTTCTCCGAGAATGGCCCGATGATCGAGCAGGTGGGCGAAGTGAGTATCGTCGCCAACGCATTCAACGCGGAGTATGGCGGCTTCGGCAACTGGTTCGCCAATGTGACCATCCGCTCGGGCAGCAATCAACTGCACGGCAGCGTATTCGACCATCTCGGCAACGATAAGCTCAACGCCCGGTCGTTCTTCCAGCCGGCGCGTACGCCCTACCGGCAAAACGAAGGCGGATTCACGCTTGGCGGCCCGATCGTGATCCCCAAGGTTTACAACGGCACGGACAAAACCTTCTTCTTCGGGAGCCTGGGCGTGTTCTACTCGCGTTATGGCGCGAGCGGGAATATCATCACCGTCCCCACGCAAGCATTCCTAAACGGAGATTTTAGCGCGCTCCGCAATGCATCCGGGCAGCAGATTCCCATTTTCGATCCGGCCACAACCGTGCCGGACGGCAATGGAAGCTTCGTTCGCCAGCCCTTCGCCGGCAACATCATCCCGAAGGATAGAATTACGCCTCTGGCTAAGTTGGTAGCGGGGTACATGCCCGCTCCGACACTGCCTGGCATCGTGAATAATTTCAACAGCAAGGCAGCGGCCAGCTGGCCGTTCTATAACACCTATGTTCCGCTGTTGAAGATCGACCACAGCATCTCTTCGAAGCAAAAACTGCAAGGCAGCTACACCTACCAGAAGCGTCCACGCATCATCTGGTCGGGAGGCATGACGGATGCGCCCGCATGGGGCCAGCCGCAAACGAACCCGCTGGACAATGTGTTCGATCAGATTGCCAACAGCTGGAAGGTCCGCCTGAACCACGACTATATTGTCAGCCCGACGATCATCAACCATCTGACCTTAGCCGTGGATCGCTATTACAACCTGGGTCTGAATAAAACCAATGGGCAAGGATGGGACCAGAAGGCTGGGATCACTGGAATTCCAGCCGATACCGGCGCTTTCCCCCAGATCAACTTCAGCGGCGGAGCTGTTTCGCCCGCGCAACTCAACCGCGGCTATGACGAGAACTGGCACGATGTCCGCTACTCCTTTGTCGAGAATCTCACCTGGATCAAAGGAAAGCACACGATGAAGTTCGGCGGAGAAATCGACCGGGACCGAATCAATCGCCGTTTCCTGGGTGGCGCCGCCGGCATCTTCACGTTCACCAACGGGATGACCAGCCAGCCGAACTCCCCGAATTTCGGGACCTGGGGAAATTCTTACGCCAGCTTCCTGCTGGGCGCAGTAGGAACGGCAAGCGCGGACATCCAGCCGACCTGGGGTTCCCGCTTCATTCGCTATGGACTCTTTGTGCAGGACGAGTGGCACGCCACGCGAAAACTATCCATCTCCTTGGGGCTGCGATGGGACTATGATCCGCCCTTTTCAGAAGTCCAGGGCAAGATCTCCAGCTTCCAGCCCGGGCTGCCAAACCCTGGCGCCGGAGGGCGGCTGGGTGCGCTGGCTTTCATCGGCGACGGCCCCGGCCGGATCGGCGGGGACTTCCAGGATGGATGGAAAAAGGGCTTCGGGCCCCGCCTGGGCATCTCGTATCAGCTCAATAACAAGACTGTGATTCGGACTTCCGCGGGAATCTACTACGCGGCTTCGGGCAATACCGCGAATCCGCCCACAGCCGGGTTCTCGAACACTCCGTCGTTCAGCTCTCCGGATAACTTTACGCCACTGTACTACCTGGATTCGGGCACCTTCCCGCAAACCTTCCAGAGGCCGCCGGCACTTGATCCTTCGTTCTTGAACGGGCTCGGCATCACTTTTATTCCGCGAACCGGAACCCGGCTTCCGCAGACCGTTAACTGGAACTTCGGGATACAGCGTGAGATCTTTTCTAATACGACCATTGAGGCAAACTATATCGGATACAAATCCACGCACCAGGGCTTCGCAACGAACTACAACTACATGCCGATCGAGAATCTGAAATACGGAAATCTTCTGCTGCAACCCATCACGTCGGATGCGGCCGTGGCTGCCGGTTTCGTTTCTCCCTATCCGGCGTTTGCCTCGCAACGCGGGGCCAATACTGTTTACCAGTCGTTGCGGCCGTATCCGCAGTACACGGCTGTGACGACCAGCAGCGGCGTGTTCCTAGGCGGAGCGTTCCCGGGCGGCGTCGCCGATCCGGTCGGACAGGCGAAGTATCACGCGCTGCAGGTGAAGGCGAACCGGCGATTCGCCCGAGGACTGACGCTGTTCGGCTTCGTTACCTGGTCAAAGAGTTTCACCCTGGTGCAGGACCAGTATCCAGGCACGCGGATCTTCCAGCAGGATGCCCAGCCTGCGTTCGTCTACAGCTTTAGCTGGACCTACGAACTCCCGTTCGGCCAGGGCAAGCCTTTGTTTGGCAACAGCTCGCGGGTTGTGAATGCCCTTGTCTCCGGATGGAAGTTGAATGGATTCGTTAAGTACAGTTCCGGCCTGCCGTTGACCATCACCGGCGCCGCAGGTAACCTCAGTGCGCTCGGTTATGGCCAGCGTGCCAGCGCCGTACCGGGCGTTTCGCCCTACCTGACCACCAATCCGGCCGACTTTGACCCCGCGACCAGCCGGTACCTCAATGCGGCCGCATTCGCGCCCACCACTGGCTTCAACTTCGGCACTCTCGCGCCCACTCTAAGTTGGGTAAGAGGCTTCTGGGATAAGCAGGAAGGGCTCACAATCGGGCGGGTCATCAGGATCAAGGAGCGCTTGACGCTCGACCTGAGCGCGGACGCAAACAATCCTTTCAATCTGGTTCGTTGGGGCGCCCCGAATACGAATCGCGTGTCACCGGCCTTCGGGCAGGTTACTTCCACGGCGCTGGGCCGCACCGTGCAGATCAACGCCGCGCTAAAGTTCTAAAAGGGGCTTATGCGTAAGTTAATCGTATTCCTGTGCCTGGCGTTGGGCTGGGCGCAGGCACAGACAGCGACCGCGAATGAACACTGGGTGACTACCTGGACCACGGCTCAGCAGTTGATTGCCCCTAACGGTCCGCCGAGGGCGGCCAGGCAGAAAGGCCCCGAAGCGTCGAATCTGCCGGCGTCGCTGACCGACCAAACGGTCCGGATGGTGGCGCACGTCAGTATTGGTGGACGGCGGGTTCGCGTGGAGCTTTCGAACATGCTGAACGCGCAGCCGCTCGAAATCGGAGCCGCCCACGTGGCATCCGCCAAAGCCGGAGGAGAGATCGTCGACGGGACGGATCGCGTTCTTAAGTTCGGAGGAAGCGCATCCTTCACCATTCCCCCCGGGGCAATCGCGGTCAGCGACCCAGTGGACCTTGAGGTCGCTCCGCTGTCGGACCTCGCGGTCTCGCTGTATCTTCCGCGCGATACCGGCGCTCCCGCGAATCACAACGTCGGATTACATACAGCCTATATCTCTAAAGGGAACGTTGCGGGCTCGCGAAGCATGCCCGAGCCCACGACCATGTTCGCGTACGTCTGGCTGGCGAGCATCGACGTTGCCGCGCCGCGCGATGCGTATACGGTGGTGGCTTTGGGCGATTCGATCACCGATGGTTTCGCCACGACGCGGGATGCCGATCGGGCCTGGCCTACGCTGCTCGCCAAGCGGCTCAAGGAGAACAAGTCCACGCAACACGTCGCGGTGGTGAATCAAGGCATCTCCGGCAATCAAGTCCTACGTGACGGCGCGGGCATCAGCGCGCTGGCTCGTCTGGATCGTGATGTACTCACCCGCCCCGGCGTGAAGTGGGTGGTCCTGCTTGAAGGCATCAATGACATCAACATCCGCACCAGACCGGGTGGAGCGAACCAGCTGACCGCCGAAGAACTGATTGGCGGCTACAAACAAATCATTGAGCGCTGCCATGCGCAGGGCATCAAGGTGATGGGAGCCACGATCACTCCCTCTGAGGGCGTGCCGACTTACTCGGAGCACGGCGAGGAGGTTCGGGTGGCTGTAAACCGCTGGATCCGGGCGAAGGGAAACTTCGATGCAGTGGTCGATTTTGATGCGGTTCTGCGCGATGCGCAGCGTCCGGCCAAGCTGAAGGCCGAAGGGGATTCCGGCGACCGCATCCATCCCAACGACGCGGGCAATCAGATGATGGCCGACGCGTTCGACCTGGGAGTTTTTAAGCAGTGAAGTTGGCCGCGCTACTGTTTCCGATTACGGCAATCCTGTCCGCGCAAGGCCCCCCTGCCCCCGTACACTCCCCTGAAGTCCACCCGGACCGCACCATCACCTTCCGTCTGCGAGCGCCCCAAGCGGCTCTCGTCGAAATTACAGGTGAAGTCGTACGCGGCAAAGGTCCGCAGCCGATGACCAAGGGAAGCGACGGTGTTTGGAGCATCACCATCGGCCCGCTTTCCCCGGAGATCTGGATCTACAACTTCCGCGTGCAAGGCGTCGAGTTGCCGGATCCCTCGAACATAAGCCTGATGCCGCGGGCGGCCGGTGCAGCCGCGGTATCGAGCTTCGTCGAAGTGCCCGGCGACAGGCCCGCCTTTTACGACGCTCGCCCTGTGCCTCACGGCGAAGTGCGGATGGTTCTTTACGAATCTGCAACGATGGGCGTCGACCGCTACTTCTGGGTCTACACCCCGCCGGGCTACGACAAGTCCAGCGCGAAGTATCCGGTCTACTACCTGCTTCACGGCAACGGCGAGACTCAAAACGGATGGGTGATGAATGGCCGTGCGAATATCATCCTCGACAACCTGATTGCCGATGGGAAGGCTCAGCCGATGATCGTGGTGATGCCGCACGGTCATCCGCTTCAAAGCGCCTCCGTCGGACCCTACCAGGAAGTTGCGCCTGTGGCCGAACAAGGATTGCGCAACTACAAGCTGTTCACGAAGGATCTTCTCGACCAGATCATCCCCACCGTGGAGAAAAACTATCGCGTCTACACGGACGCGGATCATCGCGCCATTGGCGGATTGTCCATGGGGGCGATGCAAAGCGTCGCGATCGGGTTGGCGCATCCTGAGCTGTTTCACTACGTACTGGCCTACAGCGGCGGGTTCGGCTCGTTGGGCGTGGAATCGGCAAGCACGGATGTAACGACGCAGGCTCCCTGGAAAGAGCTGCTGGCGAATCCCAACGTCGCCAAGAAGTCGCTACGATTGTTGTTTCTCGGTTGCGGGCAGGACGAGGCCGGGTTGCTCGGTCCCGGTAAGAAACTCGTGAGCCTGCTCCAGGATAAGGGCATCCGCACGGTATGGGCGGATTATCCTGGCGGCCATGTGTTTAGTGTCTGGCGCAATCACTTGAACCAAAGCGTACCGATGTTGTTTCAGAAATGAGGGTGCACCGATGAAACCTATCTTCTTCTTTCTTGTTGCCGCGACGAGCTTTGCCCAGACGGCGAAGCAGTGCGCGGATCTATCCAAGTTCCAGATGCCCGGCGCGACCATCGAGATTACGCGGGCCGAGATGGTGGCAGCGGGACCGGGTCGCGGCGGACGCGGGGGCCCCGGTCCGATGCTGCCGTCGCATTGCCGCGTGGATGGCATCGTCGACAAGCGCACGGGTGCGGATGGCAAGACGTACGGCATTCGATTCGCCGTGGCACTGCCTGAAAATTGGAACAGCAACTTTCTGCAACAAGGTGGCGGCGGTCTGAACGGAACGGTCGGAGAACCGATCGGCAATCAGGCGGTCGGCGACAAGCCTGCGCTGGCTCGCGGTTTCGCTGTCGCCAGCAGCGACACTGGGCATCAGAGCAGCGGCGGCGGTTTCGATGGCGCCTTCATGCAGGACCAGCAGGCCGCACTCGATTTCGAGTTCGTCGCGATCGGACGGCTGACGGTGCTCGCGAAGCAGATCATCGCCGCCTACTATGGCAAGCCGCCGGCGCATTCCTACTACGTCGGGTGTTCAACAGGCGGACGCGAGGCGATGCTGATGTCGCAGCGCTATCCGCTGTACTTTGACGGGATCGTGGTGGGCTCGCCCGCGATGCGCACGGGCCATTCGAACCTGGCCACGCGGACTGTCACCGTGGCGCTAAACTCGGTCGCGCCCAAGGATGCGACCGGTAAGCCCGCACCCGCGCTTTCCGACAGCGAGAAGAAGGCTTTCATCGCGAAACTGCTGGAAGCCTGCGACGCCCGCGATGGCATAAAGGATGGAATGATTTTTGACCAGGCAGGCTGCACGTTCCGGCCAAAGGATCTCCAATGCCAGGGCGCGAAGGCGGAAGGATGTCTGTCGCCGGAGCAGGTGGCTGCGATTGAGAAAGGCTTTGCCGGACCCAAGGATTCGCGCGGCAGGCAGGTCTATGCCGGCTGGTTCTACGACACGGGAATTACGGCGCAAGGCGGCGGGATCCCCGGCCTCTTGAATCCCGGGCCGAGTCCCGTGGGCGGTCCCACGGTGGCGACTACGCAAGACGTGGATGCCGAAGCGGCGACAGTGGACAACAATCCGACGGCGCGCATCGGCGACAGTTACAGCTGGGTCAACCTCAACAGCTTCTCCTCGCACGGCGGCAAGCTGATCTTCTATCACGGCGTAAGCGACCCGTGGTTCTCCGCCAAGGACACCATCGATTACTACCAGCGCATGACGGCCGCCAACGGGGGTGCGTCGAAAGTCACGGATTGGAGCCGCCTGTTCCTTTCGCCGGGCATGGGCCACTGCGGCGGCGGCAGCGCGACGCTCGATAGCTTCGACATGCTGAGCGCGGCTGTGAATTGGGTGGAGAAGAGCCAGGCTCCCGAATCGGTTATGGCCACCGGGCGGGCGTTTCCGGGGCGCAGCCGGCCCCTGTGCGCCTACCCCGCCCACGCGCAATACAACGGAACAGGTAACCCGGAAGACGGCGCGAACTACTCGTGCCGCCAGTAAAGAGAGGAAGACTCATGAAATCCATCAAAGTGTTCGGAATCCTGGCTTGCGTTCTCTCCTTGGGGCGAGCCTTGGCGGCGGGGTCTGATCCCATCGTCACCATCAGCACCGGCCAGCTTCGCGGCAGCCTCACTTCGAACGGCGGTGCGGCTTTCAAGAATATTCCTTTCGCGCAACCTCCGGTCGGCAACCTGCGCTGGCGCGAACCGCAGCCGGCAAAAGCCTGGACCGGCGTCCGTGATGCCACCACGATGGGACCCATGTGCCATCAGAACGACAACGCGCAGCTACCGCACAGCGAAGACTGCCTGCAATTGAACATATGGACGCCGAAGTCTCCCATGACGTCGGCGGTTCCCGTGATGGTGTGGGTCCACGGTGGAGGAAACACCGCAGGATCGGGCATCGAAGCTCTCTTCAACGGGGAAGTCCTGGCGAGCCACGGCGTCGTCGTGGTCAACGTCAATTACCGCCTCGGCGTCTTCGGCTTCTTCGCGCATCCCGGGCTGACGAAAGAGTCTCCCCACCATGCCTCGGGGAACTATGGGCTGGCCGATCAGATCATGGCCATGCGCTGGGTGCAGGATAATATCGCCAAGTTCGGCGGCGATCCCAAGAATGTCACGATCTTCGGCGAGTCGGCGGGCGCGGGCGATGTTAACGCGCTGATCGCTTCCCCTCTGACCAAGGGACTGTTCGTGAGAGTGATCGCACAAAGCGGTCCGGCAGGCGCGGGAATGGCACTGGCGGCAGCGGAAAAAAGAGGCGTGGACTTCGCTGCAAGCCTGGGATTCACCGGTGACGATACGCTGGCCAAGTTGCGGGAAATTCCCGAAAAAGAGTTGATCGTCAAGGGCGCACGCGCAGGCCTGGGAATTACCGTGGACGGTTGGGTGCTTCCCCAGCCCGCCACGAAAATCTATGCCGAAGGCCGCCAGCAAAAGGTGCCGTTGTTGATCGGCAACAATTCCCAGGAGATGCAGCCGCGCGGCACGCCGGGCGATATCCGCCAGATGATTTCGCAGCGCTACGGCCCCCTCGCCGATCGTGCGCTGGCGGCCTACGGAGTGAGCGGCGCGAATGATCCCCAGCCCGATCCTGAGAATGGCACTGTGATGCTGCAGTTCACGACGGATAATTCCTTCCGCTGCGGCACGATTCAGGAGCTGATCTGGCACACGGCCGCTGGAAATACCGGCTACCAGTATCAGTTCTCACGCACGGTGCACGGCCAGGAAGCGCTGGGCGCGCCGCATGCGTCAGAAATTCCGTTTATCTTTGGCACGCTGCCGGTTTGGCAAAAAATGCGGAATTACAACGAGTCGGATCAACAGTACGCGCCGCAGATGCAGGAATACTGGACCAACTTCGCCAAGACCGGCAATCCCAACGCCGGAAAGCTGGTGAAATGGCCGAAATTCGATTCGACCGCGCGCGCCTACATGGACTTCACCGACGCCGGTCCCGTGGCCAAAGAAGGGCTGCGGCGGCAGGCGTGCGATGTGTTTATGGAAAATCAGAAGCGCCAGGAGCAGTAGGAGTAAAACCATGAAAAAGTCGTTTGCGATTGTCATCGCCCTCGGAATATCCATGACGGCGTATGCCCAGAACAGGGCTCTGCGCGTGGGCGCGGCCAAAGTGGACGTAACTCCGGCGCAGGCCGACCTGCCGAAGACCTACGACGGCATTCTCGATCACATCTATTCACGTGCGATCGTGATCGATAACGGAACCGCCTCGGCTGCGCTCATCACGGTCGACGCCGGGGGCGTGCCCGACCAGATCTGGCAGGCCGTCTCCAAGCAGCTCGAAACCGAGCTTGGGATTCCCGCGAAAAACGTCCTGCTGACCGCGACGCACAGCCATAGTGTGCCGGGTCAGCCAGCCGGTCCGTACACGCAGAAGATCGTGGAATCCGTCCGGCTGGCCAAGCAGCGGCTCACGCCGGCTCGCATCGGTTATGGAACGGGCGTTTCTTACATCAACGTCAATCGCAACATTATCGATGCCAAGACAAGGCGCTGGTGGGAAGGACCCAACTACGAAGGTCCCTCCGACAAGACCGTTGCCGTGATCAAGTTCGAAAGTATGAGCGGTGAGCCCCTCGCGGTTTATTACAACTACGCCATGCACGGGGTGGCCGCAGGCCAGCTCGACTTAGTCAGCGGCGATGCACCCGGGACCACCTCGAAGTACATCGAGGATTCTTTCGACGACAAGATCGTCGCCTTGTGGTCGAGCGGCGCTGCCGGCGATCAGAACCCCATCTACTTTCAGCAGACTTACGATCTGCGCGAGATCCGTATCAAGGACTACGCCAAGCGCGGTCAGGACATCAGCAACTCGATGCCTCCCGGCGGCCAGGGCCTGGACAAGAAAGACCCGACCGTCATGAAGCTGATGAACCAGCAGAAGCAGATGATCCTCTCCATGGGACAGTTCCTGGGCGAAGAGGTGATGCACGTGATGCGCGGCATGGATCGCATGGAGTCGGACATTCCGGTCGACGGGCGGTTCAAGACCGTCAGCTGCCCGGGGCGCGAGCGCACGAACTCGGGACGGGCGGGTTTTCCCGGCGAGTACAAAGAGGCCGGTCCGGTGGATATCCGGCTCGGCTTGCTTCAGCTGGGAGATATCATGATCGGCGCCGTGAATGCGGAGGTCTTCAACCCGATCGCCCAACGCCTCAAGAAAGAGTCGCCCTACGCCCGGACCATGATGGCGACACTCACCGACGGCTCGGCACGTTCCGGCTATATCCCGCACGATGCCGGCTATGGGATGTACACGTTTGAGGTCCTGTCTTCGCGGCTGCAGCCCGGTTGTGCGGAGTCTGCCATCGTCAACGGGATCCTCGACCTAATGCCGGAAACCCGCAAGTAGCTGCAGAGACGGCGTCTTTGGGCGCGCCAATGTTTGGCCGCGCCCGGAGACGAGTAAACTGGGGTAACTTCTTTACAGGCCCTTTCGCCCTTTTAACTTGGGCTGCCCGAAAACCTCATATATTGCACGATCGGCAGAGGATAACGATCGCGCAACCGTCGTCGTGCTTGGCATCTTCCTACCCCTTCCAAGCGTTCACATACAACACGATACAATAGGCTTACGTCTGATAAACTCGCTGCAAGTGGTTGAGGGAGTGAGAGTTTGCAACTTATGAAGCGTTTCGTCTACACCAGTGCTTTCTTGGTTCTCATCGCCGGCCTGGCGCTCCAACAGACTCGAGTGGCTGGACAAACCCCTGCCCCGAAGCCGGCGGTGGCCGATCCGCATGCAGCGATGTTGAACACCTACTGTGTGGGGTGCCACAATGCGCGCCTGAAAACGGGTGGTGTGATGTTTGACGGCTTGGATCTTCAGCATCCCGCGACCAATGCGGCGACCTGGGAGAAAGCGCTGCGCAAATTGCGTGGCAGATTAATGCCGCCTCCCGGGAGTCCCCAACCTCCCCAGGCCGACATTGACGCTTTCACCACCTGGATGGAGAGCAGCCTGGACGCGAATCCGGGCCCTGTCACCGCGGGGCGCGTGCCGGTACAGCGTCTGAATCGCACCGAGTACGCCGCGTCGGTAAAGGCGATCCTGGGGGTTGAGGTAAACGAGAAGGAAATCCTGCCGCAGGACATTCAGGTTGAAGGTTTCGACAACATCGCCTCAGTCCTGACCACGTCGCCTGCATTCCTGGACCAATACCTTGACGCCGCACGCCGTATCGCGAAGAAAGCGGTCGGCGATATGGCGCCGCCGATCTCGGCCTGGCCCATCAAGGCAGAGGGCAATCAGGACCCCGAACTGCCCTTCCCGCCGGGCTTCCGCCAACGCGATGCGATGAAGCTCACGCATAACTTCCCGGCGGACGGTGAGTACCGCTTCAACATGGCCTTCGACGAGCGGTCGATCGGTTTGTATAACGCCGGACTGCAGAACCGCACGACGCTCGTGTTGATGATCGACGGTGCGGTGAAGTTCAAAGGCGACGTCGGCGGCGCCGAGGATTTAAGGCTCGCGAATGTAAAGGGGACGGACGGCTGGGCGCAGATTTTGGAACGCTTCCAGAAGATCGCGGTAAAAGTAGAAGCTGGAAAGCACGACATCATGCTCGGCTTCATCGACCGCTCGCATGTGGAATCGGATGACAACGTCGCGGGTGGCGGAGGCGGCTTCGGCGCCGTAACCGGCGCGCCGATGGCACGCTTGGCGGATCCCAAGAACGTCACCATGGAGATCAAGGGCCCCTACAACCCGACTGGTATCTCGCACAGCACCACCCGGCCGCTGATCTTCGTTTGCGATCCCGCGAAGATCGGCGAAACTCCCTGCGCCAAGCAGATCGCGGAGAGCCTCGCGCACCGTGCCTACCGCCGGCCCGTGACCGCGGACGACATCTCTCTCCTGATGAGTTTCTATAACGAAGGGCGCCTGGACCAGGGCACCTTCGATCAAGGCGTTACGGAGATCGTGGCGGCGGTTCTCGCCAGCCCCGACTTCCTGTTCCGCTCCATTCAGACTCCTAAAGGAGTCTTGAAGACCAGCGCGTTCCCTCTGTCCGATCTGGAACTGGCCTCGCGCCTCTCTTTCTTTATCTGGAATACAGGCCCCGACGCGGAACTGCTGAAGCTGGCCGAGACGCGTCAATTGAGCAAGCCCGGCGTTCTGGAAGCACAAGTGAAACGCATGATGGCCGATGCGCGGGCTGAGAGCCTGGTGACCAGTTTCGCCATGAAGTGGCTGAATCTCAACAGCCTCGATCTGGTGCAGCCGGACCCGAAGATCTTCAACGGCTTCAACGCCTCTCTCCGCAAGGATTTCATGACGGAAGCCGAGAAGTTTCTGGGCAGCATCCTGCTCGAGAACCGCAGCGTCTTGGAACTGCTGACCTCAGACCGGACGTTCGTGAACAACCGGCTGGCGCGCCACTATGGAATCGAGGGACCGAACACCTCGGCGTTCAAGGAAGTGACCCTGACCGACCCGAACCGCTTCGGCCTGCTGGGCAAGGCCGCGGTGCTGATGCGGACCTCCTATGGCGACCGCACCTCTCCGGTACTCCGCGGCGCGTGGGTGCTGGACAAGATCATTGGCTCGCCTCCTTCGCCGCCTCCTCCGAATGTCGTCACCAACCTTACCCAGGAAGCTGGCGAGGCGCCGAAAACGGTCCGGGCGCTCCTGGAGCAACACCGCGATAAGGCAAGCTGCAGACAGTGCCACGGCGTGATCGATCCAACCGGCCTCGCTCTCGAGAACTTTGACGCGATCGGTCAGTTCCGGACCACCGACCGCCAGGCAGGTAACACCAAGCTCGATACCAGCACGGTTCTGCCGAACGGTGTCGCGATCGACGGTCCGGTCGATCTGCGCAAGCAGCTCGCCATCCGCCCCGATGCTTTCGTCGGCGCACTGACCGAGAAGCTCATGATGTACGCCATCAACCGGCCCCTGGAGTATTTCGATATGCCCCAGGTTCGCAAGGTGGTGCGCAATGCGAAAAAAGACAATTACACGCTGGCGTCCCTGGTGCTGGGGGTCGTCAATACGGATGCGTTCCGCAAGCAAGGTCCGGAAGTCGTGGCTCCCCAAAGTGTCAAAGGCGCGGCTCCCCAGACGATCAAGGCAGCTCCGCAACCGAACGCAGTGAAAACTCCCGATGTTCCTCGTGTTGGAAGCCGCTAAATAAGGAGACGAACATGTTCATTACCAAGAAGCACATCTCCCGGAGAACGATCCTGAAGGGCGCGGGTGTGAACCTGGCGCTCCCGTTTCTGAGCGCTATGGTGCCGGCCTCCACGGCCCTGGCGCAGACTGCGGCCAATCCCAAGATTCGCGCAGGCTTCTTCTACATTCCTCACGGCGCGATCATGTTCAACACCAAGTTCGGCCCGGAGATGGATCGCTGGACGCCATCGGGCTCGGGGAGCAACTTCAAGCTGAACGAAATCAACTCTCCTCTCGAGCCGTTCAAGAAGTATGTGACCTCGTTCGGCAACATGGAAAATGCCGCAGCGGCGGGGTCGGTGCACGTGCGCAATCCCGCGACCTGGCTGAGCGCCACCAATCCGACCGGCAACGCCATGTCGACGACGCTCGACCAGGTGATGTCGAAGTTCATCAGCCAGGATACGCAGTTTCCTTCGCTCGAACTCTCCTCGGAGACCACGGTGCAGGTGGCGGCGGGCAATGGCGGTCCCTTTACGACCTTGTCCTTCCGGGACGCGAATACGCCGCTGCCGATGGAATACAACCCGCGCAAAGTCTTCCTGATGATGTTCGGCGAAGGCGACACTCCCCGGGAGCGCGTGGCGATGGCTCGCCAGAAGAACAGCATTCTGGATCTGATCCAAACCCGTATCAACAAGCTGAAGGGTGACCTGGGCGGCGAGGACAAAGCCATTCTCGATGGATATCTCGAGAACGTGCGCGAGATCGAACGGCGCGCCAAGATGGCCGGCAACTCCAATCTCTCGGGCATCCAGATCCCCAACGCTCCGATCGGCGAGCTGGAGGATTTCGCGGCGCAGGAAAAGATCATGTACGATCTTCTCGCCCTGGCCTACCAGGCCGACCTCACGCGCGTCGCCACCTACATCACCGTGGCCGAAGGCACCAACCGGACCTATCCCTTCCTCAACATCTCCGACGGCTTCCACCCGGTCTCGCATCACGCCAACATCATGGAACGCATCCAGAAGCTGGTGCAGATCCAGAAGTGGCATATGCAGCAGTTTGCCGACTTCATCAAGAAGATGGCCGATACGCCGGACGGACAGGGCTCGCTGCTCGACCACTCCATCTTCATGTACGGATCGAACATGAGCAACTCCGACCAGCACAGCAATTACCCGATTCCGAACCTGATCGTCGGCGGCGGCAACGGCAAGCTGAAACAGGGTGGCCAGCACCTGGTGCTCGCGGAGCGTACACCCATCGCCAACCTGCATCTGACACTTCTGCAGAAGGTCGGCCATGAGCAGGATCACTTCGGCGACAGCACCGGCACTATTGCAGACGTCTAGGAGTCACACGTGAATCGCGCTGTAAATCGAAGAGACGTTTTGAAAACCGCAGCCGCGGGCGCGCTTACACTGTGGGCTCCGCGTATGCTGAAGGCGCAGCAATCTGTCACCAAGCTGACGGACACTCTGGCCGTAATCGACGGAGGCGGCTCCAATGTCACCGCTTTCTCAAGCGGCGAAGGCTTCGTGCTCGTGGACAGCGGAGCGCCCGGCTCCGGCGATGCCGTGCTGGCCGCGCTGAAGGGCTTGGCTCCCAACGGCAAGGTCCACGCCTTGTTCAACACCCACTATCACCTGGATCAGACCGCCAACAACGAGCAGTTCGCGGCGCAGGGCGCCAAGATCATCGCCCAAAAGCACACCAGGGAATGGATGGGGACCAAGTACTGGGTTCCGGCGGAACAGCGTTATGAGAACGCCCGCCCCAAGGGGGCGCTCCCGACGGAGACCTTTACCGTCCAAGGTTCGATAAAGGCCGGCAGCGAGGACGTCGAGTACGGCTACTTGCGGATGGCGCATACCTCGGGCGACATTTACGTCCACTTCAAAGGCGCGAACGTGATCGCCGCGGGCGACGTTGCTTCGCCGCTGCGGGATCCTGAGCTCGACTGGTTCACCGGTGGGTGGGTCGGCGGCCGCGTCGATTCCATGGATCTGCTGCTTTCGATCAGCAACGATCAAACCCGCTTCGTGCCGGCCTATGGTCCCGTCATGACCAAGGCACAGTTCAAGGCAGAGCGCGACATTATGGAAGAAGTCCGGCAGCGCATTTTCGATCGCGTCCGCGCGGGCGAAGGCCCTCAGGACATGCTGGAAGGCGGCGCGCTCGATGGCCTTCCACGCAAGTGGAAAGATCCCTTGAAGTTTTTGTACGCCGCGGCGAAGGGTGGTTGGGCGTACCAGGATAAGTTGGGTGCGAATGTCGTCTAGGAACTCAGGAGGCTTGCGTGAAGCGCTTTAATATAGCTGTCGGGTGTGTTGCTGCCGTAGTGGGCGCTCTCGCTTTGACGCATGGTGTTCTGGCGCAAGTGCAGCAGGCCCAGAAAGCCCCCGATCTCGCGACGCTCATTCAGTCCGGCAAAACCAAGCTGGCGCTCGAACAAATTCAAGCCGGGGCGGACGTCAATCGCGCCCAGCCCGACGGCACCAGTCCTCTGATCTGGGCAGTGGACCGCACGGAGTATGAAATCGCGCAGGCGCTGATCGCCAAGAAGGCGGACGTAAATGCCACCAATGAGTTTGGTGTTTCGCCCCTGACGGCGGCCGCCCGGCAGGCCAACGCGCGTTTGATCAAGATGCTGCTCGACGCCGGAGCGAAGGTCGATTCCGCGAACCCGGACGGCGAGACGGCGCTGATGATGGCCATCGGCGGTGGCGACCTGTCCGCGGTCGAGCTGCTGGTCAACGCCGGCGCGAATGTAAACACGATCGAGAAATTTCACAACCAGACGCCCCTGATGTACGCCGCCTCATCCGCCCGGAACGCGGCGCAGATGGTGAAGCTTCTGCTTTCCAAGGGCGCCGATGTCAAACCGCGGGCCCTCTACACGGATTGGCCCAGCCAGGTTACCAGTGAACCCCGGACACAGTACCGTTCCGTGGGCGGACTCACCGCGTTGTTGTACGCCGCGCGCAGCGGCTGCTATGCCTGCGTCGAAGACCTGATCGCAGCGGGCGCCGACATCAATCTGCCCACGCCGGAAGGCATCACGCCGCTGATGATCGCCCTGGATAACGAGCACAATGACGTGGCCAAGCTTTTGATGGATAAAGGAGCCGATCTCAATGTTTGGGATTGGTGGGGACGTACGGCCCTGTGGATCGCTGTCGATCGCAAGGCCAGCCCAGGCGGAGGCGGCGGGTTTAGCGGTTTCGGCGGCGGCGGAGGCCGTGGAGGCGGTGGACGCGGCGGCCGCGGTGGGCCTCCCCCGGCTGCGGCTCCTGCGGGACCTGTCGTCTCCAGCATGGACATCATCAACGCGCAGCTGAGTGCGGGCGTCAATCCAAATCCGGAGATGAACTTTCATCGCCCGAACGCACCCGCCCGAGGACGCTTTGGCGACAACCAGATCAGCACCGGCACGACGCCGTTGTTCCGCGCAGTACAGAATAACGACGTAGAAGTGATTCAGGCTCTGCTGGCGAAGGGCGCGGATCCCAACATCAATACCATGGGCTACACAGCGTTCCTGATGGCTGCGGGAGCCGGTCCGGCTGGGCGCGGCGCAGCCACCCAGGTGAATATGCAGATCCTGGACCTGATGACGCAGCATTCCGCCGACGTGAATGCGAAGGTCACAGGAACCCAGACTTACTCGTTCAACGTTTCCCGCGCTCCTTCGAATAATGAGGGCACCTCGGCGCTCCACGAGGCCGCGCGCACGCTCAAGACGGACTTGGTGAAGTATCTGCTCGACCACGGGGCGAATCCCAACCTCCTCGATTCCGACGGCAAGAAGCCGATTGAGGTCGCCGGTATTCCGCGCGCCGGACGCGGTGGCGGCGGTGCTCCCGCAGCAGCAGCTGCTGCCCCAGCACAGGGACAGGCCAAAGGCAATCCCGCCGGACCGGGTGCTGGCGCTGGTCGAGGCGCTCCCGCACGCAGAGGCTCCAATCAGGCAGCGATTGCCGAGATTCGGGCCATGCTCGAAGCGGCAGCCGCCAAGAAGTAAACTCGCGTTTCATAAATTCCTGTATTTTCCTGTGTTCGCATGGGCCGTGCTTGTTATCCAGCTGCTTCAGGGGCGCAGGGATAGGAACGACCTCCGAGGCGTACTCGCACGGATGCCGTCCTGACCAGCCTCCGGACTGCGTGCCATTTTGGAAACGAAACAGCTCGTGTTTCGCTTCGGCGACCCGGATTGGGTGGGCGCAGCGGTCGGAACCGCTGGAGACTTTCCGCATTGAAATAGTGGGCCTTTTAGGGGACGGAAAGTGGGTTATCTCACCCACGGACCGACGGTAGAGGGTCGGTTTCGCCCGCGAATTCGTGAGGCGCTGTCGCATTAAGCCAATTGCTGTCAGCAAAACCATCGCTGGATCGCATAGAAGCCTCTCGGGACCGGGATGGGCCTACGCGTGCAACTTAGAGGTCAGAGACCTGCCAGTAGAGATCGCGCAGAGTCCAGAGCAGCAAAGGAGATGAAGATGACATTCTCGAAAACAGTAGCGGTCGTGTTTTGTATGGCCCTGTTCGGCGCGGCATTCTCGCCCAGCGCAAAGGCAGATGATTATGACAAAAAAACGACCTTAACCTTTAGCCAACCCATCGAAATCCCGCCGGTCCATATTCAGGGATACCGCGTATTGCCGGCCGGAACGTATGTGTTCAAGCTGGTGAACTCCAGCTCCAACCGGCACATCGTGCAGATCTTCAACAAAGAGCAAACGAGGATCTTTGCAACCATTCTGGCGATCCCGAACTATCGCCTGCAACCTAAAGACAAGACCGTGGTCACCTTTAACGAGTCGATCAAAGGCAGACCGCAAGCGATCCGGGCGTGGTTCTATCCTGGCGCCAACTGGGGCGAGGAATTCGTGTATCCGAAGGCCAAGGCAGTAGAGCTGGCCAAAGCGACCAATCTACCTGTCCTCCAGATGCCGGCGCCCGCCAAAGAGGAAGTCGCCAAGCCGGAAGAAGCGCGAGTGGAACTGGAGCGAGCTCCCGTCACGGCCGTCAGGCCATCGGGAGAAGAGGTGGAAATCGCACAGGTCGTGACGCCTCCGCCGCCTGCAGAAGTGGCGCAAGTCGCAGCCGCACCGGCGGCAGCCCCAGCGGCCGAGCCAAAGCTTCCGACAACGGCAAGTCCATTGCCGCTGATCGCGTTCCTCGGGCTACTGGCCTTGGGCGGAGCCTTAACGCTCCGTGTCGTAGAAAAACGCGGCCTGTAACGGCGTCGTCCGTAGAAGCCGAAAAGGGGATCAGTTGAGATGGAACGATCCTGGGACCGAGAGTACAAAGTCGCGAAAGCACTGGTGCTCCCGGTCCTTCTTTTTATTCTGAGCGGATCCGCCGCACCGCAAGTTGTGCCGCCGGTGAACGGTCGAGATCAGGATGATCTCCGCTTTTCGGTGGACGTCGACCTGGTGGTAATGCAGGCATCCGTACGCGACCGGTCGGGTCACACCGTTTCCGATCTCGGCCAGGATGATTTCGAAGTGTATCAGGACGGAGTTCGGCAAGCCATCCGTGTGTTCCGCCACGAAGACACACCCGTCACCATCGGACTGGTGGTCGACCACAGTGGAAGCATGCGCGAAAGACTCCGCGACGTGACCGCCGCCGCGCGGATATTCGTCCGAGCCAGCAATCCCCAAGACCAGATGTTCGTCGTGAACTTCAGTGACGACGTGTCGCTGGGGCTGCCCAGTGGAACGCAATTCAGCAATAGCGCAGACGAGCTCGGGAATGCGATCTGGGGCGCACCCGCACTGGGTAAAACCGCTCTGTATGACGCCGTCATAGCCGGCCTCCAGGGCTTGCAGAAAGGCGAGCGGGATAAACAAGCGCTTATCGTCATCAGCGATGGCGGCGATAACGCCAGCCGTGCCACTATCGACCGCGCCCTCAAGATGGCCCAGGAATCCAACGCGGTGATCTACACGATTGGCATTTTCAGTGAGGATGATCCTGACCGGAATCCGAAGGTACTCAGCCGTCTGGCCCGTGCGACCGGCGGCGAAGCTTTCTTCCCTTCGAAACCCAGTGAAACGGTGGAGATCTGTGAGCGCATTGCCCGCGACGTGCGGGAACAGTACACCATAGGATACTCCTCGACGAAAGGAAAGCCGGGAGCCTTCCACGCCATCCGGCTTACGGCCCGATCCAAGGAGCAAGGGAAGCTGTCGGTTCGTACTCGCACCGGCTACATCGCTGCAGGAGATTTGCAGCCATCGAAGGACGCAAAATGAGGGTGGCCGTACCCAAACAGTCGCTGAGGAAACTGCTGCGGTGGTCGCAGCACGGGCTTGTCGCCTGCGCTGTGGCGATGTTGGGTTATTGCGCGTTCGTAGTCGTGGATACTCGAGTATTCCAGGAGCGTGAGAGCCGCGCCTTCGAACATTTGCTCGAGAACCAGCACGCTGCGGGCGCCGACTTACTCCAAGCCACGCTGCTCAGTCCGCCGGCGATCCCTCCAGCCGCCGCGGCGAGCGGTCTGATCGGGCGCATTGAGATCGCACGCCTGAGCCTGTCGGTAATGGTCGTTGAAGGAGCCGATAACAGGAAGCTCCGGCGGGCGGCGGGACATGTCCCCGGCACGGCGCTGCCGGGTCAGTTCGGCAACGTGGGGATCACCGCGCACCGGGACACATTCTTCAGGCCGCTGCGAAACATCCAGATGGACGATCTGATTACGGTCACCACGCTGCAAGGCGTGTATCAGTACCGCGTGGTGTCCACGAAGATCGTGAGTCCACAGGACGTTGAAGTGCTCGATTCCACCGACGGACAGGTCCTAACCCTGGTGACTTGTTATCCGTTCTACTTCGTTGGCGCCGCACCTAACAGGTTTATTGTCCGTGCAGAGAGAGTAACCTAATTGGCGGGGCCCGCCGTTCAAGCTCCACCAATTGCCGCACTGGCTGCCTGGAGATGCTGTGAACATTCCTTTCAAAGAGATCGGGCCACTCTGCAAGGTCGCATTCCAAAACTGGCAAAATGACAGGGCGCCGCGAATGGGAGCAGCTCTGGCCTATTACATTGCCCTTTCGTTGGCGCCGACGGTGCTGATTGTGCTCGCTATTGTCGGTTTTGCTTTCGGCGCTCAATCCGCGGAGAGCCGTTTGATTTCTCAGATCCAACGGTGGGTGGGATACGAAGGAGCCAAGCCAATTCAAGCCATGATTGAAGGAGCGCGCGAATCTTCCAGAGGCCTCGCCGCTACTCTCCTGGGGCTGATTACCGTGTTTTTCGTCTCTACGGCGGTAGTCAGCGAGCTAAGGGATGCGATGAACACCATATGGAGGGTTCCCGAAGATACGACGTCCAGCACAGCCCGAAGCCTCTTCAATCTGGTGAAAGAGCGGCTTCTTTCCTTCGCGCTCGTGCTGGCTTCCGGTTTGTTCCTGGTGGTGTCGCTGATCGTGAATGCCGGAATTGCGGCGGCCGGAAACTATCTCAAGTTGGGAGAGGGTCCGGCAGTGATTCTTGTCCAGGGCATCGACTGGGGGGTATCTTTCGTTGTCATCACGATTCTGTTCGCAGTCATCTTTAAAGTCCTGCCAGGCGTGCCGCTGCACTGGGGCGATGTCACGCTGGGAGCGATCCTCACTTCCCTGTTCTTTGCCGTCGGGAAGATCCTGTTGGGTGTGTATCTCGGCAAAGCAGGCTTCGATGATACATACGGAGCGGCGGGGTCGCTGGTGATCGTTCTGGTATGGGTCTACTATTCGGCGCAAGTGCTTTTTCTGGGCGCCGAATTCACGCGAGCCTATGCCTGCCAATTCGGCTCATTGTGCGTGCCCGCGAACGAGCACCTCGATCCCTCATCTTGAAGCCGTTACACGATTACGAATGCATAAGATAGAAAGACCGCCTGACGGCGAACAAGGAGCATAGCATGCGGACAACTCACCCGGAACGTCATCGTACAGCGCACATCGGCTGGCTCCGGGCGGCGGTATTGGGCGCGAACGACGGGATCGTTTCGACCGCGAGCCTGGTGCTCGGCGTCGCGGCCGCGCATGCCACGCGCAGTAACGTAATCATCGCAGGCGTGGCCGGATTGGTCGCCGGGGCGATGTCGATGGCCGCCGGCGAGTACGTATCCGTGCATTCGCAAGCCGATACCGAGCAGGCCGATCTTGAGCGGGAACGCAAGGAACTCAAGGCAGACGACAAGGGAGAGCACAAGGAACTGGCTGCGATCTACGTCGCTCGGGGACTCGATGCCGCGCTGGCGGACCAGGTCGCCCAGCAGCTGATGGCTCATGACGCACTGGGCGCCCATGCCAGGGACGAGCTGGGGATCTCCGAGACTCTCACCGCGCGTCCCATTCAGGCGGCGCTGGCCTCCGCCGCGAGCTTCGCAGTCGGGGCAGCCATGCCCTTGCTGGTTACTGCCATTGTCCCTGAGGCGAGTCTGATCTACCTGGTCTCCGGAACGTCTCTCTTCTTCCTCGCGCTTCTTGGAGCGTTGGCCGCACGCGTGGGCGGAGCAAGCGTTACGATGAGCGCGATCCGCGTTACCTTCTGGGGCGCGCTCGCGATGGCTATCACCGCGGGAATAGGAGCTTTATTCGGAACGGTGGTGTAGATAGCCATGACGGCACCCTTTCCGTTGTACGCTTGATTTATGCACGAATTGCATCGGAAGGCTGCTGAGTATCACGCCCTGGCCGCCCAGTCGCACCGCACTGCGGCGGAGCACAACGAAAAGGGCGACAACGAGACGGGGAACTGGCATTCGAAGCGAGCATTGGATTACTCGAATCGGGCCTACGAACTCGCGAAAGAGGCCCACAACAAATCGGGCCGGATCGAGACGCTGTCTTAACCGGAGCACCTATGCAAGACTCACATCGGAGAGCTGCTGAACTTCACGATCTTGCGGCACATGCGCATCGCGTCGCCGCGGAGCATCATGAGAAACAAGACCATCTGACGGGCCGGGAACGTACCAGGCAGGCCCTGGAGCATTCCCAGCAGGCGCATCAACAATCGTTGCAGGCGCATGAAGCAACGCCTGCCAAACATCCTGAGAAGGACGCTTCGAAGTAGGAAGCGCCGTAGCTCAGAGTGCCGCGCTCCAGCAATGAAGAGGAATCCTCTAAGTTAGAGAAAGTTGGAGCGGGAGACCGGGGTCGAACCGGCGACGTCCAGCTTGGGAAGCTGGCATTCTACCACTGAATTACTCCCGCCCTTGTGCGTTGTTCGAGGCTGAGAATCCCGAACATCCTCACCCTATCATACTGCCCACGTGAAAGCGGTAGCAGTCGTTGCAGGGGACTCGAGATCCGCCTCGGATTTCCGTCGACCGGCTTTAACGCAGCGGTCCGTTAAGGAACGATCGGGCTGCTGCGGCTGACGCCCGTTTTTTCGCCGACCATCAACTCACCCGCCTGGTTGGCTTGCTGGCAGACATACTCGAACAGTTCCTGATTCTCGTTGTAGCGGAGGTTGAAGCCCCCGTCAAACGGCTTCGTGTACGCGCCCGGATCGTCCACCGTCAGCTTGTACTGGATGGTGTTCTTGTCGGTTCGCGTGAAACGTTCGATGGTGTGGAGCTGCTCGGTATGCGGCAATCCGCGGCGGTCCAGCCAGAAATCCTCGTTGTAACCGACGGTATCCACCACCAGCGTGTCGCCTTCCCACCAGCCGATCGAGTGGCCGTAGTTGTTCGGAGCAAAATGGTCCGGATGCCCGCGGCCGTCCATGTAGATCGTGCGATACGTGTGCGGCCCGCCGATATCGAAGATGTACATCCGTCCGATTTCGGGGAGCTCGGTAAATTCCACGCCGTAGGGCGTCATGAACTGCCGCGCTACTCCCGATGGCTTGCAGCGGGTGTGCGGCTCCAGCTCGTTCTTCTGGCGATTGTCATACACGGCTTTCGCCCAAGGGAGAAACGGCACATCCTCCAACTTGGCTGCCGGCTCGGTAATTCCGATCTGCGGTGTCCAGACGCCATTCTTGCCGGGCGTCTCGCCATCCAGAATGACTTTGCCATCGGGTGTGCGAGGGGTCGGACCGGCCGGAGGAGCGGCTTTGCCTTTCCCTCCGCCTCGTGCTCCGCCCCCACCCTTGCCTTTGCCTTGCTGCTGCTGTTCCTGGCCGAAGCTCGCGCTCGTCACAACCAAGCCCAGGGCAACCGCCGCAGCGATGGCGATTATGGTCTTGCCCATCACTTGGTCTCTGCGTTCTTGCCGCTCGAATTGGCGTCCAGCGTGGCGCCGGGCCGGCCGCCTGTGGACGACAGCGTTACGCTACGTGCATTGAGGTTCGAGGTGCCGTTCTTGGCCAAAGAGCCGTCAACGGTGATCTCATCCCCGATCTTCAACGTGTCCCGACGCCAGCCGCTTCCCTGTAAACCGTGCGGCGGGCCCATCTCCGCGCCCCAGTTCGTGACCTTACCCGATTCGTCTTTTACGTTGAAATGGATCCAGACGTGGGGGTTGGTCCAGTCCACTTTCGTGACGATACCCGTCAGCTTAACCGGCTTTTTCGCGTCGAACTCAGCCGCAAACGAATGATGCGCGGCTGCGCGGTCCGCAACCACCAGCATTCCCCCTAGAATCAATCCACTTGCGAGCAGCACGTTTTTCATGTTCAGTCTCTCCTCAAGGTCTATTGTTCTGGCAGAAATAGAACGGCACGGTCCCGCCATTCCACTTCATTGTCCAACTGGCCGACCAATTTCTAGTGTACGCTCCCGGATCGTCGACCTGCACCTGGTAGCGTAGGGTATCGAAATCGGAGCGGGTGAACCGCTCCACCAAATGAAGCTGGCTGGTATGAGGCAGACCGCCATTGGTAAACCAAAAATCTTCGTTAAATCCAATCGTATCAACCACTAACGTGTCACCCTCCCACTTTCCGGAAGAGCGCCCAAAGTAGAGTGGATTGTCGTCGTCGCCGGTCACCAGGCCCGTCTTGCGGTTCTGGTCCATATACACGATCCGGTAGTTGTGGTTGCCGCTGCCCATCAGGATGAAGATACGCTGGCGAGCCCGATCCTCCACAAATTCCACGCCAAGGCGCGATTGATACTGCCGGGGGCCGCCCGGAGGCTTGCAATTGAGGTACATCGGGTCGTCGCGGAGCATGCGTTCCTGCCGGTGGCGATAGAGTCCCAATGCCCACGGCTGCATCGGTGCGACTTTGGCCGCATCCGCCAGGTTGGATAGTAAGCCCCACTCGTCCGACTTCACGTCGACGCCGTCTTCGACCAAGGAGGTCTTGCTCGGGTCGGTCCAGTAGCCCTCCGCCGCGGGCGTCAGTCCGCCCAGCGCCGGATGCCCATCTGGCCCGCGCGGTGTCGGCCGCGAGGCCGCCGCAGCTCGCGATGGATGTAGTTTCGCCGGAAAAACGGGAAGTCCCGTCTCGGTGAAGCGAACCTGGTCGCCGCCCCATACCTGGCGCGAGCCGTCCCGTGCCCGGGGGCCTTTCACCGTGATCGCGTCGCCGGGGCGCAGATTATTGCTGTTCCAGCCGTCCATCTCCAGAATGGTCGGACTTTCGAGCTCGATCGCCCAGTTCAAGAGCTCTTTGCCGGTTTTGACGTTGACGAACACGTGAACGTGCGGATTTCGCCAGTCCACGTTGGTCACAATTCCGGTCACGTCGACCGTTTTGCTGAGATCGAACTTGCCGGCGATCTCGTGATGCGCCCAGGCGGCAGTGCTGCCCAGGAATAGGCCGGCCGTTACCGCGGCAGCGGCAACCCACCAATTTCGTTGGTTTCCTATCTGGTTGTATTTCATGGGCTACTGCCTGCGAATGTCAAACTTACCCTTACCGCTCTGGCTCTGCCAGGTACCGGTAACGGATCGAGTCGGCAGTTCCAGGTCCTTGAGGGTGCCATCGATGACGTAGTGAACTGCCCCGCCCTGCTTATTCTTTCCGTCGGCTTCGATGTGGACTTTCCACCCGATCGGGTCCAGCGTGGCGTTCCCGATCTTCATGTTGTCCGTGCCCGGATTGATGATCCCGGAGATGGCTTTGCCATCCCAATTGAGAACCATAATTAAGTCGTCGCCGGCATCTTTGTTCGACTCCCACACTCCAATCCAGGACCCCTTCAGGGGGTGGCCTTCCTGGGCGTGGACCGGCGCTACCAGCATCGTGGCCAGCAGAATAACCGCCGATTGTGTCAGACTTCTCAGCATTCGCAGCTCCTTGTCATTTTTGCTACACTTCTCCGGCGCGCCAAGTCTACGTACTTTTAGCTCATTCTAAGAGGCGAAGTCAAGGCGGCAAAGGTTTCACCCTGGCACCGCAAAAACTCGTTTCCCGCCACTACTTCCGAGAGCCGGGGCGGGGGCTGCTATGGGATCCCGATCGGCTCCTGCTCCCGCATATGGTGGGAATCTTTCTCATTCTCCAGGCAGTAATAATCGAGGAGTTCGCTGTCCAGGATCAGAGGCTGGTTCAGCGTAACCGTCCAAGGGGCGGTATAGGCCTTCGGATCGTTGATCGTAATCTGGACTTCCAGATTCCCGTAATTGGGGCGCCGGATCCTCTCGGTCATCTTGCCTTCTTCGGTTAATGGATTCCCGGCGGCATCCAGCCAAAGATCGTCGCGGAAACCGGTGGTTTCCACCACCAGCGTGTCGCCGTCCCAGTGGGCGGTCGAGTTCCCGTTCCAGGTCGGATTCGGATCCTTCGGAAGCGGCCGCCCATCGGTGAAGATTTGGCGGTACTGCATGTTTCGCTCGGTCAGGATGATGATGCGGCCCGGAACCTCGAAAATCCGCTTGTAGTAATCGTCGGTCCAGATTCGGGGGGCTCCGCGGGGCATGCAGTGGACGTTCGGGTCGAGTCCCTGCTGGACCCGGCGTTTCTTCACCAGTTCAGCGGCCCAAGGCTGGTACGGCAGGGGATCCTTCAGCGTTGAGGCGATATTAATAAACTCGCGGGAAATTTGCGTGTCATTACACGCGGCCCCGCAGGGTCTTCCGATATTGACCCATCCCCACATACCGGAGAGGTCGGGTTTCCCGTCGGCGGTGCGAGGGGCCGGAGCGGCGAGGTTAGGCTTTCCGTCCGGGGTGCGTGGCACTCCGGGAGTCGGATAGCCCAGAAACTGGGCGAAGAGGGCCGGACTGGCGGCCAAAACCAAGGGGAGCGCATAACCAAAACTTAAACGCATACGTGTTTCCCATCATATGCCAGGATGGCCCAGCCTGCCAGTGCCTCAGAACGTAACGCGCGCTGCTTCGGCCAGAACCATCTCCTTGTATACAGGCAGAGCCCACCCTTCTTTCACCAGCTCGTCGTATCTTTGGGCGACCTTGTTGTAGTAGTCCTTGGGGTTCTTGTAGCGCTTCTTCAACTGATCCTTCGAAATCGCCATTTCGAAGTTACCGAGCCCGCACAGTTGCGCGTCCGGGTCCGCACCATCGGATCGGCGCTCCGCGATGAAATGATTGGGATTCGGAATCCGCGGATCGGCAGCTTCATCCGGGACGTGGTAGCTCTTCACCGGCACGTCCACGTAGGTGTTGCGGATGCCGCCTTTGACGTTTCCGAACTCGTCCAGCGCGAACAGAACACCCTTATCGCGATCGAGCTTGGGCTTGTTGTCCGGATTGAAATCGACGTAATACCGGTCCGCATGCGGCGGTGTAATACCTTTGTCCACCCATGCGAAGAGCTTGTCGAGAGCCACGGCCATTTCCGCTCCCAGAGGATACCGGCTGATCGGATACTTGCAGGGATCGGGGTAGTATTGACCGGCGACGCGGGCATCGATGTGGGCCATGCCCGCAAATTCGTAGACGCGAAGCTTGTCATTGTCCGGCTGCGTGGTCCCGTTTCCCGCGAACGCCTCGCGCATGGTGGGCACCAGGATCGTGGGGACGTCGATCGCGGGAATCTGGCCGTTGGCGCTGGTCGGCATGAACCCGTCGTAAATCGGCTTCATGTCTGCCAGCCTTTGCGCCATGTGGGCGTTGGTGAGGTAATTCTGGGCCACGGCGGCCGAGGCCGATGAACCGGCCAGGATCATTTTTCGCACGGGGAAACCGTTCAGAGGATTGTCTCTGTGGTCCGACTTGATGAGCGATCCTACCTGCGCGAGGATGTCGTTGGCGGATCCAGCCGGAACGACCAGATCCTTGTAGCGCGCCTGATTCGCTGCGGCGAGTCCCGCGGGTGTTGTGGTCAGAATCTCGAGCCCGATGACCCCTGTCGTCATGGCGTAAACCTGCGTGAAATGGAAAACCCACGGATTGCCGCTCGGGTGCATCGATTCGGCGAGGATCAGGCCATTAAACCTGGCTTTGTCTTTGGGCTTGCGGATGACGATGCGGGTCTTGTACGGCATGCCACCCGACGTCATCCCCGAAACAAAGTATTCCCTCGCCTCATAATTGAATTTGGCGTAAATGTCTTGCGGCGGAACATTGGCGTTCTTCGCGTCGTCGTAAACATCCATGAAAGTCTCGTAGAATGGGCCGGGACCGGACACCTCGATCGCCGCAGGTATGGGAGAGACTACCTGTTTTACGGGCGCGGCAACCGGTTGAGCGCCACGGCCTCCGCGTCCACCCCCGCGGCCACCCAGGGCTCCAGGCTGACCGCCGCCCTGCGCGGGATTTTGTCCAGGCACCGGAATCGGCAACTGCCCCCAAACCGTCATCGCGCTGGCCGCGGCGATGAAAACGGTCAATGCGATCTTTTCTGCGAGACTATTCATGTCGTTCCATGCTCCTGTGCGTTTGCGCGCCTCAGATTACAATACCGGATCTCGCGCGAATGCGCGGTCAAGGGATATTTGGCTCCACCACATTCGCCAGGAGCGAGAGCGATTCCTGCCAGCCGAGATAGCATGCCTCGGCTGGAATCACGTCCGGCACGCCTTCTTGAACGATATTGATTTCCGTGCCCACGGAGACCTTCTTGAGCGTGATCGTCACCTGGATTTCGCCCGGCATATTCGGATCATCAAAGCGGTCCGAGTAGCGCAGGCGTTCGCCCGGAACCAGCTCCAGGTAGCTTCCGCCGAACGAATGGCTTTGGCCCGTCGTGAAGTTGGTGAACGACATCTTGTAGGTGCCGCCGACGCGTGGGTCCATTTGGTGGACCTTGCAGGTGAAGCCGTGGGGCGGCAGCCACTTAGCCATGGCATCCGGCTCGATGAAGGCGCGATAGAGTTTTTCCGGCGTCGTGCGCAGGACGCGATGAAGACGAATTGTGCTGGGCATTGTAATTTCTCCTTCTGAAGATTAGACCGGGCGCGGGGCTCGAACTCATCGGTCCGCGTCAATTTTTCATTGGATCACGCATTCCGCTGAGCCTTGACACGCTTCCGGTTACCTGGGACGATCACCAAATGCAGAGCATACCGCTGCTTGGCTTCCTGTTGGTCGCATCGGGCACGGCGTGTCTCCTGACTGCCCAGACCGGCGGTCCTCGGCGGACCGTCTGGGACGGAGTGTATACGGAGGCCCAAGCTGCCCGTGGCACGATGGCATACGGCCAGAGCTGTGCGGGTTGTCATGCGCTTGCGGCACAAGGCAAGGCACCCCTGGTGGGCGACGCATTCTGGAAGAGTTTCGCACAGAAGACGGTCGGCGATCTGCTCGAGTTCGTCAGCACTTACATGCCAAACGGCAATCCCGGGTCCCTCAACGAAGCCACTTACCGGGATATCGTGGCGCTCATGCTGAAATCCAACGGCTTTCCGGCCGGCACTAGCGAGCTTGGGGGCGATGCCACCGCGAACGTGCAGATCGTCCAGAAGGACGGACGTACCGAGCTCCCGGCCAACGCACTGGCTCGCGTCGTGGGGTGTTTAACGAAGAGCGGAGCGGACTGGGTGGTGACGAGAGCAACAACTCCTGAGCGTGCCGAGCGCGCTGCGTCGGGCGACGGGGACGCGATCAGGCCCCTGGGCGACCGTACGATCGCGCTCAAGTTCGTACTGACCAAGTTGGATCCGCTTGCCGGATCGCGCGTCGCGGTGAGCGGCCTTCTGATCGGCGAAGGCGGCGTGGACGGCATCAACGTGACCACGGTGAATCGCGTCGCCCCGAAGTGTCCCTGACCTGCAGCCGGACCTGGAGGTCCGGCGCAGACGTGGACGTCTGCCCCACAAGCTGTCCCGTGAATCTCCCTGAACGAGTCTACTAATCTGGAATGCATGCTCACGCACTTTCCCCCAGCGGTTCCTGAGATTCCGGTCAGCAGTGTCGAAAAGGCCGCCGAGTACTACGTGAACGTGCTCGGGTTCCATTTCGACTGGGGTGACGACCACGGCGGAATCGGGGGCGTCTCGCAGGGGGAGTGCCGTATGTTCCTGACCAACGCGCCGTTCTGCCAACCCTACGGTAATGGCGGGATCGTCGTGGTCTGGTTGAATCTGAATAGCAAGCAGGAAGTCGACGAACTGTACCATCGTTGGCGGGAGGCGGGGGCGAAGGTCCTTTCTGCGCCGGAGGACAAACCGTGGCACCTGCGCGAATTCAGAGTCGCCGATCTGGATGGCAATCAACTGCGCGTGTTCTACGACTTTGGGTGGGAACTGAAGCAAGAGCAAGCGTAGGCGGTTAATGAAAAAGGGCACGCTCTGTCAAAGCGTGCCCTCGTTTAAGCTTACCGGAGCGCACAGGCGCCGCGGCGGCGTCCGTTGTGCGCGATTTAACTACAGATCAACTCTACCGGTGCTCGCGCCGAGCTTGTCGATCTCCGCGTTGCTCAGGTGCGCGATGGCCAGCAGCAGGTTCGCGGTGGGCGTATCCTTGGCGACGATGTGACGGTTGCCTTTGAGCCGGCCCTGAGCGCCGCCCACCAGGACTGCGGGCGGATTGTTGCGATCGTGAGCGTTGCCATTACTCATGCCGCTGCCCCAATAGAGAACCGAGTGATCCAGCAGGTTGCCGTCGGCTTCTTTTGTCGCTTTCAGTTTCTCCAGGAACTCCGTGAACTTCACGATCTGGTACGTGGCGATCTTGGCGTACTTCGCCAGCTTCTCCGGATCGTTGCCATGATGCGAGATGGTGTGGTGCTGCTCGGGAATGCCGATGTGGCCATATGCGCGGTCGCTGGCTTCATGACCGGTCATGAACGTGAACACGCGGCTGATGTCGCCCTGATATGCCAGGTGCATCAGGTTATACGTGATCGTCATGTGATCGTCGAACGCATCCGGCAAGCCGATGGGCGCTTCCGGATTCCCGGTGATGGTGCCGAGACGGCTTTCCATGCGCTCGAGCTGCTTTTCCACGTCGCGAATGTTGCCGAGATACTCGTCGAGGATGGCGCGATCCTGCGCACCCAGCGAGCGTTTCAGTTTCGAGGTTTCCTCGGTCACCGAGTCCAGCAGGCTCTGCTTTTCCTTCAGGCGAGCAAAGCGGCGCTCGGTCGAATCCGTCTCGCCGAACATGCGCTCGAAGGTCACGCGCGGATTGATCCCGACCGGCAGCGGGCTCTCGTCGTCGCGCCACGACAGCGTATTAAAGAATGTGCAGGCGAAGCCGTCGCAGGCGCCGACTGCGGTTCCCATATCCTCGGTGCCGACTTCGATCGACCGCAGCGGCGTATCGCCGGCGACCTGGTCGGCGATGAACTGGTCGACAGTTTTCTTCGATTCAATCTTGCCGAAAGAGTCGCCTCTTCCGTCGCGGCGGACGGCCGGCCCGACGCCGTTCAGGAACGCGGAGCTGGCGCCCAGATGGACGGATTCGCCCCACGGCGCCTTCATCTTGCTGACCGTCACCAGTTGATTGCGGAACGGTTCGAGCGGCTGCATCACCGGCTTGAACGCGAAGTTGCTGCCCTCGGCATCAGGATGCCAGGTATCGGGCCACACGCCGCACGGGAAGTACACCGCGCCGAAGCGGAACGGGGACGTGGGGGCCGCGGAGAGCGCCGGAATCATGGCGTCCAGGAATGGCAGCGCGACCGCCGCGCCCATGGTGCCCCGCACGAAGGCGCGGCGAGAAAGATGCTTCTTCGTAATGATCATGGCTTCTCCTTGTTTTTCCCAGCAACGTTGTTGGATCGTGCAACTTTAAGCGTGTTTCCCGGCACACTGGCGGTTTCAGCCGATTCCGCCGAATCTTCGAGTTTTGTACGCATCTGGAACGGCGCGCTATCGACAATTCCCATGACGATGGAAGACAGCCGGTAGTCGTTCTGCGCGGATTTCTTCACGATCCGGCGAACCACCGGCATGTCGCTCGGCTCGAGACCCCGCCCCAGCGCATAGGTCAGCATCTTTTCGGTGACGACCGTCACGAAGGCGTCCGGCCGGCTCAGGATCGCATCCCGCAGCGCCACGGGACCGCTGACCTTCGATCCATCCGCGAGCGTGCCGGCGACATCCAGCGCCGCGCCGTCGGGATCCTTGTCGCGCCACCGTCCGATCGAATCAAAGTTCTCAAGCGCAAATCCCGGGGGATCGATTACGCTATGGCAGCCCGCGCAGGGCTGGTTCTTCCGGTGCAATTCCAGCTGCGCGCGAACCGTCTTGGCAGCCGCCGGCGCCGCTTTGTTGCTCTCTTCCAGAGTGGGAACATTGGGCGGCGCGGGGGGAGGGGGCGTGTTGAAGAAGGTGCTCAGCACGTACTTCCCGCGGAACACCGGCGAGGTTCTGGTGGCCACCGAAGTCATCGACAGGACACTGCCCTGCCCCAGCAGACCGCGCCGATTCGGATCGGTCAGCTTCACGCGCCGGAACTGCGGGCCGTAAACGCCCTTGATGCCGTAATTTCTGGCCAGCCGCTCGTCGAGGAACGTATAGTCCGCGTTCAAAAGTTCAAGCGTGCTGCGGTCTTCGCGCAAAATGTACCCAAAGAAGAGTTCGGTCTCCTTCCGGAATCCTTTACGCGTGTTGTCGTCGAAATCCGGGAACAACAGAAGGTCGGGAGCGACCTTGGCCTCCAGGTTGCGAAGCTGCAGCCACTGCCCGGTGAAGTTTTCGACCAGGGCGCTGGTGCGCTCATCTCCGAGCATGCGGTGCACCTGCTCGGCAAACACCGCCGGCTCCCGCAGCCGCCCGGCCGCCGCCAGATCCAGCAGCTTATCGTCCGGGATGCTGCTCCACAGGAAGAAGGACAGGCGCGAGGCGAGTTCGAGATCGCTCACCGGATGCGCTGTACCGGGGCGCGCAGTGGGTGGATCTTTCTCGATCCGATACAGGAAGTACGGGCTCGATAGGACGCGCGCCACCCCGGCGCGAATTCCATCGTCGAAGCTGCCGCCACTGGTCCTGGACCGTTTATAAAAGGACATCGGCGCTTCGATATCCGCGGGAGTCACCGGACGGCGGAACGCGCGGCGCGCCAGATTCGAGAGAATCTTGCTCGCGCAGGCCTCGTCCGAACTCTTCGCCGCGGGATGGCAGACAAAAAGACGTTCCCTGCTGGGCCCTTCGCCGACGCCGCGCACGTTGTACGGGCCATCGATCGATACCGTTCGGAGCCTCGGCAGGCCGCCGATCATGTGGACTTCCTGGCTATCGCGACGCGCAGGCTCCCACACATCCTGCAACTGGATCGGCCGCTCTTTCCACGTGAATCCGACATCGTGAGGACCGGCGGTCACCCGCACGCGTCCCGTCATCCTCTTGTCGATAACCGGCTGTGCCGCGGCCAAATCGGCCGCCTGCATTTCGTGGTCCTTGGGACCGCCAATCGGCGCCGTATACACTTCGGTGCCATCCACGGTGATCACGAACGTGTTCGGCGTCTCATTCCCTTCTACGCCGGCGTAGCCTTCCTGCACGCCGCGGACAAGCCGCCCCGACAATTTATACTCGGCATCCGCTGGAAATACGTGACGGACCACGGTGCCGCCGATGGTTCCGAGCGGCAGGCCCTCGATATATCCGTTCTGGCTGAATTCCCGGCTGATCGCATGCTCGGTTGTCCCGGGCTTCACCTTGGGATCGCCCACCGCCATCGCGGCGACGCGCTGCGCAGCGGTTACGTATCCTTCCAGCAGCAGCGGTGAAGTTTTGAGCGATGTCGCGATGTTGTCGAAGCCGAACTCCGCGCCGTCGGTCGGCAGCAGATCGGACACATCGAGGTCGACGGCGAGAAGATCTCGGATCGCGTTTGAATACTCGGCGCGATTCAGACGATGGACCACGAAGCGGCCCGGCGTGCTCTTGCCCTCCCAGGCGCGGTCTAGCGTCGCGGCCAGCCAACCCGTAAACGCAACGTACTCGGCCTCGGCAGGATGGGGCGTGCCGGGAGGCGGCATCGCGCGAACGCTCAGCTTCCGAAGAACTCTCTCCCACGTTCCAGCATGGCCCATCAGATCGTCGAAAGCCGCCGCTTCCAGATTCACCGGATTTTCCGTAGGATTCGCCGTACGCTTGTTGTGACACCCGACGCAGTTCTTCTCGACCCACGTCCGGTATTTAGCAGCGCCGACGGTCGTGTTCACCGCAGCCGTGGTGACCTTCGGCGTCCCGGTTTGAGCTACCAGCATTGCGGCCAGCCCAAAGCACACCGACGTCGCTGCGATTACGACCTTCCTCATTATGTTTTCCCGCATCCTCATGGAGCGCTCGTCACCGCCGGAACTTTCGGACTGCCTGTTTTGTCGTCACTCACCTTCTTGTCGTCTTTAGCGGGAGGCGGCGGAGGCTGAGGAGCCGGATCGTTGGGACCAAGGTGCATTAACTCGCGTAGGGCCGCGACGATCTCTTCTTTCGAATTGCGCTTCGGCTTGTAGATGTCCAAGTCGCCCATGTCGGCGGGGTTCGGTTTTTTAGGCGCCTCGGCCAGAAGCAGAGGCGTCAGATTGTCCTTGTTGACGGCGTCCAGCTTTGCCCCGGCTGCCACCAACGCACGAATCATTCCAACGTGCTCCTCTTGCACCGCTTGGTGGAGAGGAGTTGAGCCGTCGGCCGCCTTCACGTTAGGATTGGCTCCGGCCGCGAGCAGCAGCTGGAGAGCCTCGAGCGGATCGCGGCTGCCGGGCTCGCGGAAAGTCGGCGGACCGATGCGGGTGAAACCGGGTCCGCCCGCGATGGGCGCCCCATTGCCACCTTTGATCGCCGCCATTACAGGCGTGCGGCCCGCGTTCGGATTCGGCCGGGCAGGACCTTTACCGTCCTTAGGCTTGGCGTCGCCCGGGCTCCACTCAACCTTCGCGCCTTTGGCCAGAAGCAGCTTTAGAACTTCGACATCGGCGGCCGTGGCAGCGCGATAAAACGGCGAGCTGTTGACCGCGGCGGCGCAGCAGAGTGTGGTCGAGTGCAGCGCACCGACGAATGGCTTGTTCACGTCCGCGCCGACGTCGAGAAGCACCTTCACCAGCCCCAGGGCTGTCAGATTATTCGGATGGTTGGGCTGCAGCCGGGAACCATCGTGAGCGCGCATGTCGATGGTGGCGTCGTGCATGTCAACCGCGAAAAACAAAGCTCCGTCGTTGGGATCGGCGCCGAGGTCGATCAACTCCTTCGCGAGATCGAAGCGGTCATTGACGATCGCGACGATGGTCGCAGTCGCGCCATCGGCGTTGGTCAGTTTCGGATCGGCCCCGCCGGCAATCAGCGCCTTAACCACGTCCGAGTGTCCGTTACGAACGGCGAACATCAGTGCCGTGAAGCCACCGGAAGGATGGTCGGCATTCTTGCGATCCGTGAGGGTGGAGACGTGAGCCTTTTGGTTCGGATCCGCGCCGGCAGCCAGCAGTGCTTTCACGACATCCAGGTGACCCTCGGCGGCCGCCCACATGAGAGCCGTCTCTTCCTGAAATGGATCCGCGGCGTTTACGAACGAGCCTTTAGAAAGGAGCAATTGGACCGCGTCCACCTTGCCGGTGCGCGCCGCAGCCATCAGCGGCGTCTCGCCCTCGGCGTGCCAACGCGTCGGCTCCGCTCCGGCATCGAGCAAAGCCCGCAGGACCTCGACGTCGCCATTGCGGCTCGCCTGGAGAAGCGGGGTTACTCCGTAATGGTTAGGAGCATCAACCCTGGCTCCCGCGGCGAGAAGCGCCTTCGTCATCTCGGCATTCGAATGGTACGCCGCCCATAAGAGCGCGGAGGAGCCGTCGTTAGCGAAAGCGTTGACATCCGCGCGGTCCTTGATCAGCTTGCGGACCGCGGACAGGTCATCGGCCCTGGCGGCATCAACTATGGCAGTAACGCTCGATGCAGCCTGCACAGGCGCATGCGGCGCAACCAGCACGAATCCCAGCATGAGAGGCAGGCACAACCAGTTCTGCCGCACAGGTCTTGCACTCGCTATTCTCGATGATTCCATCGCTGCTCCTCGCTACCTAGTCACAACAAAAGATATACCCTTACGACGTGCGACGCAAGGCCCACCTTAAGGTTTACATCGGCTTTTACCGGGGCTTACGCGGGCTTTGCAAAAGCTCGCCCAGGCAGGCCTCACGCCTTAGGGCCCCCGCTGGTCCTGCCTGGGTAGGAGTCGTAGTACCAAGACCCTAGCTGTTCTTCGTGTGGTTTTGTAGCCTTGTTCTGGCATATGGCCGCCTTTCCCATTGACGAAACACGGGTTACAGCGTCTGCTAGGGAAAGGCTCGGGCTCCCGGAATGCTCCCGCAAGACCCCTGTAGCTGTGTGAAACTTAGACAGAATGAAGCGCGATCCAGAAGCTGACACTCATTTTCTGCCCGTTTTGGTCGCCGGATTCGCTTTGCTCGTGCTGCTGCTGCTGGCCTCAGGCTTCGTCGGACTGCAGTCGATGCGCTTTATCGAGTCGGACGCCGCCCGCCTGGTGTCAGATCAGCAGTCCACGGTTCATCTGGTCGATGAAATACAGAGCGAGGAAGGAAACCTGAGCGGCGTATTCTACTCCCTCGCTTCCGGACGCAATTCGAACCGTGAGCTTCTGCTCAACCGGATGGATGCCCTGGAGACTGCCATCCGCAAAACCACGGACACCGGCATGGCGTCTCGCGACTCCACCCTGTGGAACAAAGTGCGGAAGGCCGCCGACGCCTTTATTGCAGAAGGCCGCGCAACGGTTCGATCCGGCCGCCCGCCTACCGAAGAGTTTTTCCAGCGCCATCAGAACCTCCTTGCGGCGCTTGCGGACCTCACCAATGCAAATTTCGCCGCGCGAAATGAAGCTCAAGCCCTGGAGAGCAGCCGGGCGTCCTCACAGATCCGCTACTCCCTTGTTCTTCTGGCGAGCGCCTTGGGAATCGCCATTGTGGGCGCCTACTTCACGATCCATAGCGTGAATCGCGCCTTCCGAAGTCTGCGCTGGCAGACCGATGAGCTGAACCACTTGTCCTCCAGGGTCATGTCAGACCAGGAAGAGACCGCGCGCCGTCTCGCCAACGAAATGCACGACCATCTGGGACAAATGCTGAGTGCGATCGAGGCGAATCTGGTTGCGATGCAGCACGCACGCGCTTATCATCCCGGCCGGCTGGAAGACTGCCTCGGTCTTCTAAAGGACGCTGTCCAGAATGTTCGCGAAGTTTCTCAACTTCTTCGGCCCAGCATTCTGGATGATTTCGGATTGAGCGCCAGCCTGCGCTGGCTTGCGGATTGGTTTGCGGAGAGAACCGGGATTCCCGTCCAGTTGGATGCCCCTTTCAACGGGCGGCTGAGCGATGAACGTGAAACGCAGTTGTTCCGCATCGCTCAGGAAGCGTTGACGAATATATCCCGTCACGCCAAGGCGACAGAAGTTCGCATCCAACTCGCTGCCTCGGACGGCGTGCTCCGTCTGTCCATCTGCGACAACGGCCAGGGAATTCAGAAAAAAGAAGATCATCCGGGTCTGGGCCTGGTCGGAATGCGAGCCCGGGCACGAACAGCGGGCGGAACCATCCACGTAGATTCGCGTGCCGGCAAAGGCGTGAAAGTGACAGTAGAACTTCCCTACGAGCAACCATCTTATGTCTCGAAAGTTTCGAATCCTGTTGGCGGATGATCACGCTGTTGTCCGTCAGGGCTTCAAGCTGATCCTAAACCAGCAACCGGATATGGAAGTGGTCGGAGAAGCGGGCAACGGTGAAGACGCCGTCAAGCTGACTCTGGAGCTAAAGCCCGACCTGGTGATCATGGATATCGCCATGCCTAAGATGAACGGTGTGGAGGCCACCAGAAGAATTGCCGAGAACTGTCCGGAGTGCAAGATCCTGATCCTCAGCATGCACAAGGACGCCGTCTATGTTCGCGAGACTCTCCGCGCCGGAGCGAAGGGCTATTTATTGAAAGAGTCTATCGATAACGATCTGCTGCGAGCGATTCGCGCGGTGGCGAAAGGGGACGGATTCTTGAGCCCTGAAATCTCGGGTACGCTGTTGGCCGAATACCAGCAGACCGAGGATCCGTTCGATCTGCTGACGGCGCGCGAGCGAGAGGTGCTGCAACTGCTTGCAGAGGGCAAGGTGGCGAAGGAAATCGCCACCCAGTTGGATATTAGCGTCTATACCGTCGACGCCCATCGCGGGCGCATCATGAAGAAGCTGGGACTCCACAGCTCCACGGAAATCGTCCGCTTCGCCATGCGCCGGGGGCTTATTCAGTAGACCGGAAGTATGGGGATTTAACCGCGACTGCCTCCGAAGGGGCGGAAAGCAGCCGCGGGTCCAGTCGCGAACGCGTCATTGTTGCGCGCTTGAGCCTTCCGTTGTGAACTTCGCGCAGGTGGCTCCGCTGATTAGAAGACGATCAAACGCGACTTTCGTTAATACGAAAACACTCCATGTACAGAACAAGGCCAATAAGTCCGGGGAACTACTGTGATCCCGCGCGGCGCTAACTGAAGCGATGATCGGAACGGTGGCGAAGACGCTCGTCCGCCAACGCTTGACGCAGACGCAATCGCGCTCCGCGATGTTTGACAGCCAGGACCGGAATCGGCGTATCGATGATGACCTGCTCCGTCTCGCTGCCCAGCAGGACCGCCGCCGATGCGCTGCGTCCCCGGGTTCCCATCACGATCAGGTCGCAATGTTGTTCCCTGGCAACGCTCACAATCGTCTGAGCCACGTGCGCCGACTCGACGAAGAGCGGCCGCGCATGCACGCCATGGAGATTGATCGGGGCGACGAAGAGATCGAAGGCCTGTTCCTTATGCTCGATGAGCTCCTCTTCGAACTCCTCGAAGGTAACCAGAGCATCATTGAAGTAGACGTGCAACGCCCAGCATTCGTCCAGACCGGCACTCTCGGCAAGGGCGGTTGCCACGTCCAGCGTGTCGGCAGACGGCCGGGACAGATCCACCGGCGCCAGGATGGCGCTCAGAGACGCCGGCGATCCATCCGGGACCATCCATACGGAGCAAGGCGCTTTCATCGCCAGCCGGCGAGCCAGGGAACGTTTGCCCCGGCGGCCGGAATGGCCCAGAAGCACTACATCCGCTTCCCGAGAAGCAGCACAGTCGATCAGGGAATCCAGCACATCGCCCGTCACCACTTCCCACGAAGCGGCGGGTAGCAGTGAGGAGTAACGGTCGTGCAGAAGGCACGGCGAGGGCGTCTGGTCTCTTTCAGCGACGTGAACGCCGTAAATCGCGAGCCCCGGAAGCAGCCGTTTTAGCATCGCGGCATATTCGAGCAGGCGCACATCCGGCTCGTTCGCCGCGAGCGCTACCAGCATCTTTCTGAACACGGGCTTTAACCGAATCGGGGGGCTTCCGCAAGGTGGAAGTCGCGGTCGAGCAACGCTTCGAGCAGGCCGATACGTTCACCCCGACGCTTGACGACCAGCACAGGCACTTGGGTCTCCATGAGCAGGTGTTCGCTCTCACTGCCGAGGAGGATGCTGGCGGACCGGGTCTGCCCCCGATTGCCCATCACAACCAGGTCGGCCCCTTCCACCTGCGCGATCCGCTGAATGGCATGCACGACGTTTGAGCTCTCCTCGACTACAGGCCGGACACGCACTCCGTGCAGGTCCAACGGAGCCAGGAAGCGCTCCAGCGTATCGATCACGCCTTTGCGCTGGACTCGCTGCTCCGCTTCTTCGGGTATAGCATCGTTGAAATAGACGTGCAGCGCAAGGCACTCGTCGAGCTCGAGGTCCCTGGAAATTTGCGCAGCGGTACTAAGAGCATTTGCAGACGAGGTGGAAAAATCAACGGCGGCGAGCACTCGCCGCACATCCTGCGGACCGCCATCGGCCCGCATCCATACGGAACACGGTGCTTTCATGGCCAGTCTTCTGGCCAGGGAGCGGCGCTGGCTGTGCTCGGATTTGTGCCCGACCAGAATGAGATCGGCGCTGGTCTCGGCGGCGGTGGCGAGCAACTGATCCACGAGGCTGCCATGGAGAACCTGGCACACGGTGTTCTGGCCGTAGTGGTGAGCCGAGACCGCATTCTGAAGCTTCTCTACGGCCTGGCTGTGAGTCAGTCCAGGCTTCTCCGAAGATGAACCGCCCTGCCAACCGAGGACGTGAACAAACCGGTATTCAGCATCGGGCGAAAGCCGGCGGAGAATGCGCGCGTAGCTGACGATCTCCGGATCGGGACCTTCGAGATCTACCGCCACTAAGACCCGCTGGAACAGTTTCATCGCGCCGTCCTATTCAACTTTGAACCGGGACGGTGGTCTGAACCGGCACGGGTTTGTCGAAGAAGCGGTACAAAGCTCCCCAAATCAAGATCGCCGTCAATACGCCTGTCAGGAAGTCGGTGAGGATGACAACCACCGCAGTGTAGAGCATCAGAAGGATATGAAAGCGATTGTGGGCGAATACCTGCTTGACCTCAGCGGGCTTCACCATCGCTGTCGCAACATATAACAGAATCCCCCCGACGCAAGCCATCGGCACCAGCTCCAGGTAGGTCGCCAGGAATGCGGCCAGCGTTAGTTTCAGACAACACTTGAAGATGCCGGCCAGCGGCGAAATCGCACCCAGCTTGATGTTAGTCGCCGTGCGCGCCAGCGCGCCCGTGTGCGGGAACCCGTTTAGCAGCGGCACCACCATCTGTACGATTCCTTGTCCCCACAACTCTTTGTTCGGATTAAACGGAATGCCGCGATTGTCCGCGAGACGATCCGCCATGCGCGAACATAGCAGGCTCTCGATCGCCGCGACAAACACGATTGCCACCACAAAATACGCCAGATCCCCTAAGAATTCAGGGCTCCACGTGATGGACGCAGGCATGGTGAAAACGAGAAAATCCGTGGGAATGGCTCCGTACTTGCCTTTGATTGTCGCCAGCCCCTTGTCCGCCCACACCGTTTGAGCGACGAGCGTTGTGACTCCAATCGCGAGAAGCGGCGCCGGAATGAAAACGGAAATCTTCAGGATGTACTTGGTGAGGAGAAACGTGACCAGGCCGAGGATGATGGCGTAGATGCTGATCTGCGTGGTATTCGCCAGAATGACCTCGACCTTCTCAAAGAAATGGGTTGGCATCCGGGCCTGCAGGCCTAGGATCTCGCCAATCTGCGATAACCCGATGGTGGCGGCAATGCCGATGGTAAAGCCGACCACGATCGAGTGCGGCACCTTCGCAACGATCCGTCCCAGGCGTGCGATGCCGAACAGCATCAGGATGGCGCCCGCCATCAAAGACGCGAGTACCAGGACGCTATGGTTGTATTTCGCCATGAGGCCGGCGATCACTGGAATATAGGCGGCTGTCGGACCGTAGACCTGGTACTTCGATCCCCCGAAGAGCGCCCCGATCATGCCGGCAACCGCGCCTCCCACGATGCCTTGTTCGGGGCGCAGGCCGGAGGCCATCGCAAATCCCATGGCTAACGGGATCGCGACCATTGCCACGATCAGGCCCGCGGTGAAATCCCGCAGAACATTCGCAGCAACATTCCCTTTCCTCAAGTCCTCATAACGCCCATCGATCGGCGTGAGGAAGTATCGCAGACGGGCCAGGAGGCCCACCTCATCGGGCGGACGGCTTGCCGGTGTGGAAACTTCCACATCAAGCATGCTGCACCTCCCGAATCGCGGCAACAGGCTGCGGCCCGAAGGCGCGCGAAAGCGGTTCCCACACCTTGGCCTCCGCATCCCACGCTTCTACCTCGCCCGATCCGATGTCATAAACCCACGCATGCAGCGTGAGCACGTTGGCCTGCACCCGGGCGAATACATGCGGATGCGTTCGCAGGTGATCCAGCTGCAGACGCGCGTTGATCTTGGTCACCGCGGAGAGGACGTCAGGCTCGCTCACTCCACTGCCTGGATGCTGAACCGCCCGGCGAGCTCCTTCCGCGTGGCGCAACCAGTCTTTCACATGCGGCATGTGATCCACGGCCTCCGGATGCAGCAAGCCTTTCATGGCGCCGCAATCCGAATGCCCGCACACTACGATGTCGCGGACCCCCAGGACGCAGACGGCGTACTCGATACTGGCCGACACTGCGTCAGGCGCTCCGTGCGCCGGCACGATATTTCCCGCGTTTCTGCAGACGAACAGATCGCCTGGACCGGTCTGGGTAACCAGGTCCAAAGCTACGCGCGAATCGGAACATCCGACGAAAAAGACTTCGGGATTCTGACCCGTTGCCAGACGCTCAAATAGGGCCCGCTTCTTGGGGAAGACATGGTGCTGAAAATGCTGAATTCCTTGGAGGATCTTTTGCATGCTGTCTCCTGTGCCGACTCGTCCACAACCGTTTAAACGCGGGACAAAGTCTACTCCACACTGACGTGAGTAGGCACCGAGGGTCAACACAAAAAGGCCCTATATACAGAAGAAGGCTATAGGCACGCCTGGACTACTGTTACTCTCTTGTTGCGGAACCGGCACGGTGCGACTCTGGATTCAGTCCTGAGTTCATTGGATCGCCGCTGGCCCCAGGTTCGGCCGGCGGCGAAACAAACCCTCAGCGCATTTCCACTGGTGCCGCCACCCCAAAATAGTCGCGTGTTCAAGGCCGCACTGGCGATAGTGCCGTGTCTGCCCACGATCACCCTGAGTAACGGCGGAGCCACGCTGGCGTTCGCCGGGAATGACCCCCTATTCCCGGCGGAGGCCCGCTTGGTATTGGTCCTGTCAATCTGATGGTCGAATCGACCCAGTCATTCCGCGTAAATGCTCGCAGTGGCTCCTACACAGCTTAAGATGCGATTCCTCGGGTTTGCTCTCCTGCTGATGGCCGCTCCCTGGGTGTCAGGGCAAAGCCGCCAAACCGACCACAATGCTCACGGCTGGTACATGTACTTCGGCGACCATCCCATCGGCAATACGAAGTGGGGACTCCACCTCGAAGGGCAATACCGGCGGCATGATGTGGTCCAGAAATGGCAGCAGTTGCTGTTGCGGCCGGCCGTCAATTACCAGATCAACCGCAACTTGACCCTGACCGCCGGCTACGGATATGTCCGGACCTACGGCTATGGCGACTTCACGACTCCGTCAGCCGCCTTCCCGGAGCACCGCATATGGGAACAGGCGTGGTGGCGATACTCGGCTCGCGGCTTGAACCTGGGTACGCGCATCCGGTTTGAGAATCGCTTCCTCGGATCCGCAGCGGGCGCACCCTACCGCTACGAAAATCGGCTTCGAATGTTTCAGCAGGTAACCAAGCCTCTGAACCCCAAGACCTACCTGACCGTGTACGACGAAATGAAAGTCTTCGTCAAACCGTACGTCTCGAATTCGGCGTTCGATCAGAATCGAGCTTACGCAGCCGTGGGATTCAACCTCAGGCCGACTCTGCGGCTTGAAGTGGGGTACCTGAACCAACTGTTGCTGCGGCGGTCCGGACGCGTGATCGAATCGAACCACACGCTCATGATCACGTTCCTGAGCGCCGCGCCGATATTCCGCAAGTAGGAAGCAGTCGCGTATCTATTGCGCCGGCTCGATCTTGAGCAGCGCGCCTACTTCCTGGTCCGTCAGCGCGTAGATGTTCCCATCTGGGCCCTGCCGGACGTCGCGGAAACGTTGATGCAGATCGTCGAGAATCCGTTCCCGGCGGATGTCTTCGAACTTGTCGTTTAAGACCACGCGCTCGATGTGACCGAAGCCGCGGATTTCTCCATAGCGCGCGCTGCCGACGAACAGGTTGTTCTTCCAAGCCGGAAACTTATCGTCGGTGTAGAACATGATTCCAGAGGGTCCGATGGAGGGCACCCACACGATCTGCGGAATCTCCATGCCCTCTTTGTAGGTCGGAATACGCGAGCCGTCGTATTGGCGGCCGAAGCTGATGACCGGCCAGCCATAGTTGGCGCCGGGCTTGAGCAGGTTCACTTCATCGCCGCCGTTGGGGCCGTGCTCGGCGTTGAAGATGGCCCCGGAAGAATGCACCACCAGGCCCAGCTGATCGCGATGGCCCATCGTGTAAATCTCCGGACGATAGCCTTGCTTTCCAACAAAAGGATTGTCACGCGGAATGCTGCCATCGTCATTCAGGCGAAGAATCTTGCCGTAGGCGCTGCCGGGTTCCTGCGCTTTCTGAACTTCACCGGCGGCGGGCGTAGTCATCAGGATCTTGCCGTCGAGTGCAAAGGCCAGACGGGAACCGCCGATATTGGTCCCCTGATCGGTGGTGTAGAGTTCCTGGACCTGCGTCAGCGAATTGCCTTGCAGTTTAGCGCGAGCGAGCACGGTGGCCGATAAGTTGCCCTCGCCGGGTTTGCTAAAGGCGAAGTAGATCCACTGATTCTGCGCGTATTGAGGATGCAAAACAAAATCGTACAAGCCGGCGTTCGCGCGAGCATTGACTTTCGGGACGCCCCCGATCGGTTGAGGGTCGAGCACACCATCGCGGACGATGCGAAGCTTCCCGCCGCGCTCGCTCACCAGAATGTTGCCCCCAGGGAGAAAAGCCATGCCGAAGGGACGGTCGAGCGTCTTGGAGATGACAGTCACCTTGATCTTGTGCTGCTCGGCAGTATCGAAGATGAACGGCCCGTCGCCCAATGGACCGCGGGGAAGATCGATGACGTTGGCCTGCCCGCAGAGGGTGCCTGCAAACACGATGGCGCTAAACAGCGGATGCTTCATCGTTATACTATACGCCGTGTTTCAGGCTTAGCGGGCGTCAAGACCAGAGAGGAACTTCACGGCATCGGCACGGTCGCGGCGGCTGGTGCGGGCAGCATCGAGCGCGGTTTGTCCGCGCGCGTTCTTGATCTGAGGCGACGCCCCGTGTTCAATCAGGTAGCGGATGATTTCTACATCTCCGCGCCCGGTGACGGCGTGATGCAGCGCCGTATCGCCGTTCGCGCCTGGGGCGTTCACATTCGCGCCATGATCGAGACAAAGCTGCAGAGCCGCGAGGATTTCCGGGATGGTGCCGCGATCGCGAGTGGGCACCGCCATGTTTCCGTCGCGATAACCCAGGCCCGCCGCTAGCATCAGCGCGGTGTTGCCATTCTTCTGAACCAGGTTCGGATCCGCTCCGTGCGCAAGCAGCAGTTTCATCACGGCGACGTCGCCCGCCTTGGCCGCGCGCATGAACGCCGTCGATCCCACTCCCAGCGAGGTATCGCCGTCAGTGTGCGCGCGCTGCATCTGGACGGCGGTGAGCGCAGCATCGGGTTTCGCACCATGCTCCAGCAGCATCTCGATCAGCCGCACGGCGGTGACTTTCGATGGCGCGGCGATCTCGGGACGTCCAAACATCCACGGCAGCGTGTTGATATCGACGGCGGCGTAGAGAGCCCCCATGCCGGTGGTATCGGCAATGTTCGGATCGGCGCCGCGCTCGAGCAACATCGCGGCGAAATCGTAGTGGTAGTTGATGATGGCCAGAACCAAGGCGGTGGCGCCGTCGGGATCGGTAAGATTGACGCCGGCTCCTTTATCCAGCAGTACCCGCGCGGCATTCATTGCGCCTTCGCGCGCCGCATACATTAAGGGGGTCCACTGGCCGAGTGACAGACGCGTCAACCCTGCATTACGGCGGGCGAATTCAGCCGACGCGGAGCGAGTATTCACATCGGCGCCGGAATCCAGCAGCGTGCGAACGGCATCCGCGTGATCGGCCGCCGTGGCCCAGATCAGAGCGGTCTCGCCATAGAATCCATCGCGGGCCTCAACCCGCGCGTCGCGCTTCAGCAGTGCGCGCAGCATCTCGACATTACCTGTCCGCGCCGCCGTCATCAGGATCGTTTCGCCCTCAGGCAGCGCGTGGTTCACGTTGGCTCCGGCGGCGATCAGGGCATTCACGATATCGAGATTGCCCGACTCTACCGCCAGCGAGAGCGGAGTGACTCCGTAGCGGTTCTCGGCGTCGGCCGAGGCTCCGGAACGCAGCAAGGATTGGACCGCGGCGAAATCTCCCGCACGCACGGCGTAGTGCAAAGGCGTGGTGCCGTCAGGATCGTTCGCAAAAAGCCCGTTGGCAAAGATTACAGCAGCGAAGAAAAATAGCGGCGCGAACCTAGAGGGTAACCACGCCATTGCTGTTTCCGAGGTGGTCCACATTCACACCGAATTTGTCGGCCACGCTGATCCAGAGATTGGCCACGGGTGTCTTGGGCGGCTGCAACAGGTGACGCTGTCCGGCGCCCGCGAGCCCGCCCACCGCGACCAGCGGCAAAGGATCGGTTGCGTGCGCGTTGCCATCGCCCATACCGCCGCCGTAGAAAATCAGCGAATGATCCAGCAAGGTTCCATCCCCGTCGGGCGTGGTGCGCAGCTTCTCGACAAATTTCGCGAACTGCTCCATGTGATACAGATTGATCCGCGCGTTCCATGCCTTCTTCTGCGGATCGTTGCCGTGATGCGAGATCGTATGGTGCGGCTCCTTGACGTCGATCTGCGGATAGGTGCGCTGGCTGGCCTCGCGCGACAACATGAACGTCACGACGCGGGTAATATCGGCCTGATAGGCGATGGTCTGGAGCTCGAACATCAGCGCGGCGTGCTCCTCGAAGGATTCCGGAATCCCCTGTGGCGCGTCGATGGCCAGGTCGGCCGAGTTGCTGTGCGCCTGGACGCGCGCGATGCGACGTTCGATTTCGCGAATCTGGTCGAGATACTCGCTCAGACGATTGCGGTCGCGGGCGCCCAAGCCGATTCGCAGGCGTGAGGCGTCTTCCACCACCGAATCGAGAATGCTGCGGTCTTCGCTCTGACGAGCCTGGCGCTGCGCGCTGGATCCGGCGCGGCCGAACATCCGCTCAAACGCCACACGCGGATTGATCTCCATGGGCAGAGGACTGGTCGGCCCCGCCCAGCAGAGCGTGTTCATGTAGGTACAACTGAACCCGGGAGTGCAGCCGCCAATGTAGCCGGTGAAATCTTCGGTCGCCAATTCCAGCGATGGAAAAGCCGTGTCCTGAGCAATCTGACGAGCGATGATCTGATCGATCGTCGGTCCGGCCAGCACGTCTTCCGCCTCGGTCTTCTTGGCATACACACCGGTGAGCCAGCCTGCGGCGGCCACGGCATGGTCCCCAATAGTGGTTCCCGCGCGCGCGAGGTTGCCGATGACGGCGAGATGATCGCGATAGGGCGCAAGCGGCGCCAAGGTGGGGGTAAACTCGAATCCCGCGCCCGCCGTCTTTGGAATCCAATTGTCCATGATGGCGCCGTTCGGAAAGTAAGCGAAGCCGAGACGCTTGGGAGCGGCCGGAGCAGCAGAAAGCGCGGGAGCCATCGCGTCCAAGAACGGCACGGCGACGGTGGCAGAGAGTCCGCGCAGGAAGGTCCTCCGGTCCAGCGATTTTTTCGTAATAAACATCGTTATTCCGGTTTCTTTCGCATCTGGAACGGCACGCTCCGGGTCACTCCCATTATGATCGACGAAAGAGCGTAATTGTGAGAGGCCGCGTCGCGCACGATCGCGCGCACGGCGGGCATATCGGACGCGTTTAGGCCTCGCCCCAGCGCGTAGATCATCAGTTTTTCCGTCACCGTGCCCGCGAAAACCTCGGGCCGGGCCAGGATCGCGTTACGCAAGCTGACCACTCCATTCACATTCGACCCGTCGGCGAGCTGGCCCGTGGCATTAATCGGCGCTCCGAACTCTTCCGTACGCCACGCTCCGGTGGCATCGAAGTTTTCGAGCGCGAACCCGATGGGATCCATCACTTTGTGGCAACTGGCGCAGACGGCGTTTTCGCGATGCAACTCCAGACGGGCCCGCAAAGTCCGCGGAGGGGCATCTTCGGTATTCTCCGGCAGGGGAGGAACCTCCGGAGGAGGAGGCGGCGGCGGGGCTCCCATAAGATTTTCAAGGATCCACTTGCCGCGGACCACGGGCGAAGTGCGGTCGGCGTGCGATGTAACCGTCAGGATACTTCCCTGCCCCAGGATTCCCCGGCGCGCTTCGTCGGCCACGGGGACGCGGCGGAAGTTACTGCCGTACACACCCGGCACGCCGTAATGCCTGGCAAGCCGTTCGTTCAGGAAGGTGTAATCGGCGCGGAGCAGATCCAGCACACTGCGATCTCCCTGGAGAATGCTGGTAAAGAACAGTTCGGTTTCGCGGCGAAATCCCTGGCGCAGGTTGTCGTCGAAATCGGGAAAGTCCGCCGAGTTGGGCCGCGCGTTGCGCAGGTTGCGAAGCTGCAGCCACTGGCCCGCGAAGTTGCTGACAAACCGTTCTGAGCGCGGGTCGGCCAGCATGCGGCGGACTTGCTGCTCCAGCACTTCCCGGCGTGCCAGCCGGCCGCTGGCGGCGACGGAGATCAGCTCTTCATCGGGAATGCTCGACCACAAAAAGAACGACAGGCGCGAGGCCAGTTCGATGGGCTCGATCGGGTGCAGAGTCCCAGGCTTGACGCTGTCCGGACTGGTTTCCGCGCGGAATACAAAGGAGGGGCCCGCGAGCATGCGACGCAGCGCGAACTGAATGCCGCTCTCGAAATCGCGCTTCGCCCGGCCCTGCGCGAAGAAATCGAGCAAAGGCCGCATATCGGCGTTGCTCACCGGCTTACGGTAGGCCCTTCGCGCCAGCGGCTCCAGAATCTGGCTCGCGCAGCGTGCTTCGTCCGCTACGTTCTCCGGTCGGCACGTGAAGATGCGCTTCCGCGACGGCGTTTCACCCGCCCCAGCAGGTTTGTAGGGACCCAAAATCGTGATGGCTTCCAGATGCGGCCGGCCCGTGGCTTCGAAGGTATCGACGGAGCTGCGGACAAACCCCTGCAGCCGCGCTGTGCCCACGCCGCGCTTCTGTACGAACGTGGCCGCGACTTTGTGCGGCCCAGCCTTCACTGGAACGCGTATACGGAAGCGAGCATCAATCGCATCCGAACCGTCCGTGGGATTCCGCATTCGGGCGAGATCGTCAGGACCACCCACCGGGCGCAGGAAGATGCGCTCGCCGTCGATCGACAACTCGATTTGATGCGGGCGCTCGATACCCCGCATGATCTCCAGGTTGTTTCGAAATAAGCTCAGCCGGAACTCGTATTCCGCATCGAGCGGAAACGTGTGCTCGATCGCCAGCCCGCCGACCGTTCCCAGGGGCAATCCTTCAATATGCTGATCCTGCGAAAGATCCTGGCGAACGCGATAGGTGTCTGAGCCCGCCTGGGTCTCCGGATCCCCAACCGCGAGACTGCTGATGCGGTCGGCTGCCGAGAGATAGCGCTCCAGAAGAACCGGCGACACACCCAGCAGGTCGGCAATATTGTCGAAGCCAAAAGCGGAGTCGTCCGGGGGAAGCAGCGTGGTCGTATCGACATTCAGGTCCAGAAGATCGTGGATGGCGTTCGCGTATTCGGTCCGATTCAAACGATGGAGCAGCGGCTGACCCGGGTTCGGACTCGCGGCGGCGGCCTGGTCGAGCCGGGTTTCGAGCCACGCGGCGGTCTGGTTATAAGTCGCCTCATCGGGCCGGGGAGACCCTGCGGGGGCATCGTCCGCATGCGCAGCTTGCGAACGGCTTTTTCCCAGGTTGCGGGATCCAAGGTGACGGTGGCGGTGTTCAGCACCAAGCCGGCCACGCGAGCCTGTTGATTGTGGCAACCGCTGCAGTACCGGTTGATCGCTTCCTCGGGCTCGACACGCGCGGGCTGCTGGGCGTCAATGCTCAGGAACAAGCCTACGAGCCCGCAGGCCGCTCCTAGCGCGATTTTCGGCGTCGAATCCACAAAGGTATGATATCCGGAATCGCCCTACGCCGGTCCGCACCTTGCGACTTCCGACAGCCAGCGTTCCAGCCTTGACGCGGGCTAACCCCTTGCAATATCATATCTTTGCGCGATCAATGCGCATTCCTGGCATGAAGCTTCGGCTGCTCATCCTCGCGCTTGGTGTGGCGGTTGTGGGCACGCAATTCACGTTCAGCCAGCAGCCTGCGCCCTCCCCAGCCGAAAGACAAGCCGCACTTCTGAAGCAATACTGCGTTGGCTGCCATAACAACGCTCTCAAAACAGGCGGTTTGACGCTCGAATCGCTCGATGTCCGCCATCCGGAACAGGGTGGCGAGGCGGCTCTCGAAGCATGGGAGAAAGTCATCCGCAAGGTCCGCGTGGGGATGATGCCGCCGCAGGGCGCCCCCAAGCCGACGGAACAGGATCGCGCCAGCCTGATCGCGTGGCTCGAAGGGGAACTGGACCGCGCCGGGACAGCCCATCCGCACCCGGGCAGCGTTGGAGTTCACCGGATGAATCGCGCCGAATACGCCAACGCGATCCGCGACCTGCTTGACCTGCAGGTGGATTCCGCCGCTCTGCTGCCGCCCGATGACGCCGCGTTCGGCTTCGACAATATCGCGGAGACGCTGGGCGCTTCTCCCGCTCTGGTGGAGCAATACCTGAGCGCGGCGGGCAAGATCGCGGCGCTGGCCGTGGGCGATCCGGATACAGGACCCGCGGCAGAGGTGATCCGTATTCGCCAGGATGCTTCGCAGAACGTCGCGATCAGCGGCATGCCGCTCGGCACCGAGGGCGGCACTATGGTTCACACGACGCTTCCTCTGGACGGCGAATACCGTCTCGACGTGAAGTATATGATCTCGAACCTGGGCGCGATGAAGGGCCTGGAGATGGAGCACGACGTCGAAATCGCCGTCGACGGGAAGCGCGTGCATTTTGCCACCATCGGCGGCCCGCAGGACTTCGCGGCGTTGATGCGCAACATCACGGAAGCGCAACTGGCCGTGGAGGCGCGCAGTTCGACGCGCATCCCGCTGAGCGCGGGTCCCCATGACATCAGCGTCGGGTTCGTCTATCGCGGAGCAGTGCAAGGTTCCACCCGGCTGCAGCAGTTCGTCCGCAGTTCGCAGGACAACCTGGATGCCACCGGCCATCCGCATATTGAGACGTTCACCATTACCGGCCCGTTCAAGCCAACCGGATCGGGCCAGACTCCCAGCCGTAAGAAGATCTTCGTGTGCCATCCCGCTAAACCCGCAGATGAGCCGGCTTGTGCACGGACGATCCTGTCGCAGCTCGCTCACCGGGCCTATCGTGGAACCGAATCGCCCCAGGACTTGGATCGCCTGATGGAATCGTTCACCGCCGGGCGCGCGGACAACGGTTTCGAACGTGGAATCCAGACCGCTCTGGAGCGGATGCTGGCGAGTCCGAAGTTCACGTTTCGGGTGGAGCGAGATCCGGCAAACGCGGCCGCCGGGGACATACATCCTCTCAGCGGCCTGGAACTCGCCTCACGCCTGTCATTCTTTCTGTGGAGCAGCATTCCAGACGACACGCTTCTGGATCTGGCCAAGCGGAATCAGCTGTCGAAGCCGGCGGTGCTCGAAGCGCAGGTTCGCCGCATGCTCGCCGACCCGAAGGCGGAAGCGCTGGTGAAGAATTTCGCCGGCCAGTGGCTCTACCTGAGGAACCTGGAAGGCATGGTGCCCAACTCCGTCGGGTTCCCCGATTTCGACGACAACCTGCGCCAGGCGTTCCGCAAGGAAACCGAGCTGTTCTTTCGAAGCATCCTTCAGGAAGACCGCAACGTGCTGGACCTGCTGACGGCCGACTATACGTTCCTCAACGAACGTCTGGCCCGCCACTACCGCGTCCCCTATATCTACGGCAGCCATTTCCGCCGGGTCACGCTGAAGGACGAGACCCGTTGGGGCTTGCTGGGCAAAGGCAGCACGCTGATGATCTCGTCGCATACCGACCGCACTTCGCCCGTGGTGCGCGGCAAATGGGTTCTCGAAAACCTGCTGGGGACTCCGCCGCCCCCGCCACCGCTCAATGTCCCGGCGCTCAATGAGAGCAATCAAAGGCAAGGCCGAATACTGAGCATGCGTGAGCGAATGGCCGAGCATCGGGACAACCCTGCCTGCGCGTCCTGCCATCGAATCATGGACCCCATCGGTTTGTCGCTCGAGAATTTCGACGCCGTGGGCGGGTGGCGCGATCGCGAGGGCGGAGGCTCCGTGATTGACGCGAGCGGTACGCTGCTGGATGGGAGCGACGTGACGGGTCCGGTGCAGCTGCGCAAAGCGCTGCTCAAGAAACCCGAAATCTTCGTCAGCACCATGACGGAAAAACTGATGATCTACGCATTGGGCCGCGGCCTCAGCGCGCGCGATATGCCCGAGATCCGCAAGACTGTTCGCGAGGCTCGCAATCACGACTATCGCTTCTCCCAATTGATCCTGGGCGTCGTAAATAGCACGCCATTCCAAATGCGCGGAGGAAAGTAACTTATGACGTTCCTGACCAAGAAGGCGATCTCCCGCAGGCGGATCCTGCAAGGAATCGGCGCGGGCGTGGCGCTTCCGTTGCTCGATTCGATGATTCCATCCTCGACGGCTCTCGCGCAGACTGCCGCCGTTCCGCCCAAACGATTCGGCGCGGTGTTCGTTCCCCACGGCGAGCGCCCGGGCCACTGGACTCCGAAGACGGTGGGTGCGAATTTCGAAATGTCGCCGATTCTGGAGCCTCTGGCCGCCTATCGCGACGATCTGACCGTGGTCTCGGAACTTTGCGATCCGGTGGATGGCCATGCCGTCACCGTCGCGGCTTGGCTCAGCGGGTCGATCCCCAAACGCACGGTTGCCGAGGACGTCTACGCGGGCGTCACCATCGATCAGGTGATTGCGAAAAAGATCGGACAGGAGACGGTGTTCCCGTCGCTCGAAGTCGCTACTGAAGACTTCACCGGCTACATCGGCGGCTGCGATCCGGCCTACGCCTGCGCCTACATCAATACGCTGAGCTGGAAGACACCGACGCAGCCGCTGCCCATGGAGATCAACCCTCGGGTGCTGTTTGAGCGCCTGTTCGGCCGGCCCGGCACTGCCAAGCAGCGTCTGGCGCGAATGAAGACCGGCCGCAGCATCCTGGATTCGGTTCAGGACGACCTGAAGGATCTGCAGCTGGACTTGGGGCCGCGGGATCGCAGCCGCCTCAGCGACTACCTGGAAAATGTGCGGGAAACCGAAACGCGCATTCAGCGCGCCGAGCGGCAGGCTGTCGCGAACCCCGACATTCCCGACGCACCCGTGGGCATTCCGGATTCCTTCCCAGAGCACATCGCCCTGCAGTTCGAGCTGATCGCGCTGTCCTACATGACCGACCTGACGCGCGTATTCACCTTCATGCTGAGCCGCGACGTCACGCAGAGGACGTATCCCGAGATCGGCATCACCGAGCCCCATCACGCGCTTTCGCATCATAGCGGCGATGAGTCCAAGAAGGCGCAGCTGGTGACGCTGCATCGCTATCACATGGGGATGTTCGAGAAATTTCTCGCGCGGTTGCGTGACACGCCCGACGGCGACGGTTCGATCTTGGATCACTCCATGATCCTGTTTGGAAGCGGCATGAGCGAGAGCCAGAACCACTCGCGGCTGGATATTCCGACGTTGCTGGTGGGTGGTTTCAACAAGCGCGGCAGCCGGCACATCAAGGCGGCTCCGCAGACGCCCGTGGCGAACTTCCTGTTGTCGCTGGGCCAATATTACGGCGTGGAGATGGACAAGTTCGGCATCAGCACAGGGACGGTACCGCTGGCGTGAGCGCGCGAGCAATCCTGACAGCCCTGCTGCTGGCCGCTGTGACCGCCGCCGCCCAGGCCGACGGTACCACTGCGCTTCATAGGGCCGTCGAAGCTAATCAGGAAGAAATCGTGGTGAAGTTGCTGGAAAAAGGTGCGGACCCGAATGCCGCTAATCGCTATGGCATCACGCCGCTATGGCTCGCGGCGACCAATGGCAGCGCGGCTGTGACGCGCATGCTTCTGAAGGCTGGAGCCGACGCAAAAGCGAAGCTGCCGCACGGGGAAACCGCTTTGATGGCCGCCGCCCGAACCGGGGAGCCCGAGACAGTACGGGTGCTGATCGAAGCCGGCGCGGATCCGAATGCTCGGGAAACCTCGCATGGCGAAACCGCGCTGATGTGGGCCGCGGCCGAGAATCATCCCGAGGCGATCCGGACGCTGATCCAGGGAGGCGCGAACCCGGACCTTCACGCCAAGGCTCTGGATCTTGCGCCCATGAAATGGATGCAGGTGGGCATGGTGGACACGCTATTGCCGCGTGGCGGCTTCACCGCCCTGATGTATGCGGCCCGGCAAGACGCCAAGGACGCAGTGCGCGCCCTGGCCGGCAATCGCGCGGACCTGAATGCGCAGGACCCGGACGGCGCCACCGCGCTCCAGTTCGCCATCATCAATCAGCACTATGACCTGGCCGGGCTGCTGCTCGAACTGGGCGCCGACCCGAATGTCGCCGACAACACGGGCATGACCTCGGTCTACGCCGCCGTCGATATGAATACGTTCCGCAGCGATATCGGCCGTCCGCCGCGCCAGTTGCAGGATAAGCTGAGTGCCCTGGATGTTCTTCGATTGGCTCTGGAGCACGGCGGCAATCCCAACGCGCAACTGCGCAAAGCCATCATCGGGCGGCATCACGGCTTCGGCGATAACACGCTTTCCCAAGGCGCTACGCCGCTGATGCGCGCGGTCAAGAGCACCGATCTCGATGCCATGAAGGTGCTGCTCGCGGGCGGCGCGGATGCCTCGCTCGGCATGGCCAACGGCTCGAATCCCGTGCTGCTTCTTGCCGCCACGCGAACTGGTTCTGGCGGTGCCGATAAAGAGGTGGCGGCTCTCCGGCTGCTGGTCGAACATGGAGCCAACGTGAATGCGGCCAATGGGCGGGGCGAGACAGCGCTACATGCCGCGGCCCGGCAGGGATCGAATGCCATCGTGCGAGCGCTGGTCGAGCTCGGCGCGGATCTGAACGCTACCGATTCCTCCGGCAAAACTCCGCTGGATCTGGCGGCGCAGCCCGGCCGCGGCGCCGGTCACGAAGATACCGCGGCGATACTGCGTGAGCTCGCCGCAAAACGCGTGAAGCAGTAGCCGCGCTAGAAGTTTCGCCGTTCGGAACCTGGGCGGCGTGGGCGTTGTTAGAATCGAGTCGTGGATCATCTGAAGAAATCGACGGCTCGGCGCCTGATGATCGCCGCGCTTCTCTTACCAATGGGCGCGAGCGCTCAGTGGATCAACTACCCGGATAAGGACATCCCGCGGCTCAAAAACGGAAAGCCGAACCTCACCGCTCCGGCGCCGCGCAAGGACGGCAAGCCGGATCTCACCGGCGTCTGGCTGCATGAGCCCACCCCGACCGCCGAATTCAAACGCATGTTCGGCGACCGGTACGAAGCCGAATCCCAAGCCGCTCTGATCGGGATGGAGCTCGAATCCGTGCACAAGTATGCCCTCAACATCCTGGTCGATTTCGGGCCCAAAGATTCCCCGCTGCGGCCGGAAGGCGAGGCGATCATGAAGAAACGTGCCGCCGAGCGGCGGGTGGACAATGTTTGCCATGGCGAGTACGGCTGGCCCGTCGCGGGACTCCTCGCCGAACCATTCAAGATCGTTCAGGCGCCGAAAGAGACGATGATCCTGTACGAAGTCGACGGCTTGCACCGCCAGATTTTCACGGATGGCCGCCAATTCCCCGCCACCTTCGAGTTTCCGGCATATCTGGGATACTCGACAGGGCACTGGGAAGGCGACACCTTCGTCGTCGAATCACGTGGATTCAACGACCGAACGCCGTTGGACGCAGTCGGGCATCCCCGCAGTGAAGCGATGCATGTGACCGAGCGTTTCCGCCGGCGCGATTTCGGACATCTGGAAGTCGAGATGACCTTCGACGATCCTGAACTGTACTCCCGCAAATTCACGGTCCGGACCCCCTTCGAACTGGTGGCCGACAACGACATCTTCGAGATGTTCTGTACGCAGAATGAGAAGGATCGCCAGCACATGGTTAAGTAGCTGCTGCCCGGATTGCCAACAACTGTTTTGCGGTAGAATTTCTGTGCACCCCCGGAGCCAGCAAAAGGAGACTTTAGAAATGAATATGCGTGCGATTGTAATGGGCTTCATCCTCGCGGCGGCTTCCTGCCTGGCGGCCGATATCGACGGCAAGTGGACCGGAAACATGACGACGCCCAATGGCGATATTCCGGTGAACTTCACCTTTAAAGCCGAGGGAACCAAGCTGACAGGATCGACCGGTGGCCCCGATGGGGACATCAAGATCGCCGATGGCAAGGTTGACGGCAACAATGTTTCCTTTTCCGTCAGTTTCGACTTTGGCGGTATGCCCCTCACGATGAATTACAAGGGCGTCCTGGCCAACGGCGAGATCAAATTTACCATCGACATCTTCGGGATGCCGCTAGATCTGACCGTGAAAAAGTCGGCCTGAACTCGATAGGCCACGCGAGTGCTGGCTCTCAACCCGGTTAACGCATATACCTCCGCATTTCCCATTCTTGAGTGCGTTCATATCGCCGGGATCGTTTGCGGCGCCGGAACCGCCGCTCTTGTAAACCTTCGGCTGCTGGGAGTAGGGCTGACCCGGAACAGCCCCGCGCAGCTCTGGCGCGATACGACCCCCTGGACGCTCGGTGGTCTAGCTCTCGCGATATTCTCTGGACTCCTGCTTTTTTCCATCGATCCGGAGATGTACTACGCCAGCACGATCTTTCGCTTCAAGATATCCGTCCTCCTGGTCGCGATCCTCTTTTACTTCACGATCGTTCGCAGTGCGGCTCGCAAGGCAGTAACCACGGACGCCGCGGGTCGTCCGCTCGTTGCGTATATCTCGCTCGCGCTGTGGACTGTCGTGCCGGTGAGCGGAATTTTCCTCGGATTCGCCGGCTCGACAACGTACATCTATCCCATCCTCCTGTCGATCCACATCGTGGCACTGGTTCTCCTGGGCGGCATGGTCGTTTCGACCGACCTGCTTTTGCTCGATATCGGGATGCGGCGCTACGCTGCGCCGGAACTGGTGGACAGACTGCGCGTTCCCAAGCGGATCGCGTTTGGTCTCGCCGCGGCATCTGGAGCCGTACTCTTTGGCGCTCACGCCGGGCAGTACGCAGGCGATCCCTGGTTCAGGCTCAAAATCGCGCTGCTTGGGCTGATCGGCGTGAACTATCTGGTGTTCCGGCGTGGCTCTCAGAATCCGGGAAAGGCGAAACTCACCGCAGCTTTGTCGCTGCTTCTATCGGCGGCTTTGGTCGGCGCTGCCCGCGGACCCGCGACCGTCAAAGACGTCATGCACTCCATGGTCGACCCCAGTGGCGATTTCCTGTTCCAGTCGATCCAGACGATCGCCGACGAGAAAGGCGTCAGGGAAGTAGCCCCGCACACCGACGCGCAATGGGAGGACGTCCGGGATCGCCTGATCGTCCTGCACGAAGCCCCGAGTCTCCTGGAGGGACGCCGAGCCGCACGGCTCAGGGATCGTTCCAAGAATCCCCAGGTGGAAAGCGAGCCCGAGGAGATCCAGAAACTGCTGGACGCGGACCCTTCGGCCTTCCTTCGCCGCGCGCGAAAACTCCAGGATGCTGCCTCGTTAGCGATGAAGGCGGTGGATGCAAAAGACAAAGACGCTTTGCTCCTCGGGCTGGATGGCATCGACAAGGCCTGCGAGAGCTGCCATCTGCACTACTGGTACCCCAATGACAAAAGGGCCCAAGAAGCCGCCAAGGCCGACGGGATTGTCGAATAACCGCGCCCGCAAGCGGGCTGGGTACGATGTATCATGAGACGATCCGACCCTGAGGAGTGCACGCTCATGAGACCCCGACTATCCGTCGTTTTGTTCACGTTCACCGCACTGATCGCATTTATCCTAACGTCGTTTGCGCCGGTATCCACCGCGCAACAGCCGCCCCCCGGCGGCCAAGCGAAGCAGAAAGGCAAGAGGCCCCCGCCAGTGATCCTGGGGCCGCCGGCGGGAGTCGAGCCCTTGCCGATTGATCTGTTCACGTCGAAAAACTTCTATAAAGATAAGGCGCTTTGGATGGACAAGCGCTATTACCGCTGCAACGTGCCCCAGCGGCTCACGGAGATGTGGAATGAGCAGCGCATTGGCCCCAATCCGCCCGCTTCGGCTTCCTGGGCTGACTGTAACGTGGACCTGCCGCGCGAGAGTATTCTGAGCCCCTACCCCTACAAAACCGCCAAGGAGCACTACGAAGCCTTGATGGCGGCAGCCAAGGCTAAGGGAGGCCCCACCGTTTACACCAAGGCGACCGTGCCCGACTGGGATGGCTACTATTCGCGGGACAACCAGGCAGATCACGGCTCGGAATGGATCTGGGGCGTGAGCCAGGCTCCCACGATTCTTTCTTTGCTCACTCCGGAGTACCAGAAGCGTATGGTCCAGCTGATCTATCACGAGTCCGTGACCAACGCCCCGCAGTGGAACGCGTCCTTCTGCTATCCGGAAGGATTCATCCGTTGGTGGTCGCAGCCTTCGCAGGCCGGAAATTTCCAGCTCACCATGACTACCTGGAATGTCCAGTTCATCTCCGGCATCGCTGATAATTTCCTGCGCCAGGTCATGGTCGGCAAGGAGCAGCACGTCCAGAAGGTTCCGCAGTGGTTTGGCGAGACGATCGGCTTCTGGGACGGAACGACTCTGGTTACCTGGACGGCGAAGATTCAAGGCTGGACGCTGACTCACGCCATGTTCGAGACCAGCGACAAACTGGAGACGATCGAGACCTTCAAGCCCGCCTATGACGCTGAGGGTAAATTCGTGGGCCTGGATCATGAGACAACTTTTTACGATCCCGAAGCCTTCGTCGCTCCACTTCGCGCCAGCTATCGCTTCGCACGGCGAGCGACTCCGGACGATCCCAACCGCCGCTACACCTACATCGAGTGCTTGAGCAATATCCAAAATACGGATGGCCGGCCGACGCAGCTGACCAACGCCGATCCCCGTTTCGTCGACTATTACGGTCGTCCGTGGGCTAAGAATTGGGAAAAGTACTTCGAGGTTGGGTGGGACAAGCCCAAGGATGAGCTTCCCCAGGAAATCCTCGACATCTTTAAATAGGAGCGCGCGTCGTAGTCTACGGCTGGCCTACTTCTGCTGCGGGGGCGCGGCGGGAGTCGATTGAAATAGTTCCTCGATGCTTGAATCCGCGGGCGCGGGCTCTGCTTGCTTCGCCCTGCTGGTGGTGAATCCGATCAGCCGTCCCGCAAAGATCACGCTAATCCAAATGGTGAGCGACAGAGCCGCCACCACTCTGCCCGCCGGCGGAGCCGAAGTAGCCTTATCCCAGCGATGAACCGCTCGGCCCAGGGTCAGTTCAAACGAAAGCATGTTGACCGCTGCCAGAACCAGGAGCGCCATCTTCGCCCGGAAATAGAAATTGTGATAGTACACGCCGGCATTGGTCATGAACATCAAGGACCCTGTCAGGGCCGTCACGACAAACGCGCCCCACGTCCACTTCATGATGTCGGAGGCCATCTTCTTGAATGGACGCTCGCTTGACGCCATTCCCAACAACCGAAGATCGATGACGGCGATGGTGCCGAAGACGAGGGCCAGGCCAATCACGTGAATCGATTCGAGGAACGGAAACAGATAGAGCGAGTCCCGGATGCTTGCAGCTACGCTGGTCGCTTCCAACCATCGGAGAATCGCGTCGATATCCATGATTAGGACCGGGGCGCCGGCGACCAGGAACCCCAGATATGGTCATACGCGATCAGGCGTCCCAGGATGATGATGCTCGCCCACATCAGGAAGGTCACGACCGCCAGCCATTTTAGCGGCGCCGTCACCGGGTACCCTTCGTGTTTACGGACGCTCCTGCGGAAAAAGACCGCAATCACCGTGCCCAGTGCCACCAAAACCATCTTCAGCCAAAACGAAAAGGTGATGAGTTCCCGCACAGGCTCCCCGATCACCATCAGGACTCCCGTCACCAGCATCACCCACAGCGAGCCTGTCAGCCAGGGTCCGAACCGGTCCGTCGTTTGCCGAAGCGTTTGATCCGAGCCCGCCCAGCCCAGCAAGCGGAGGTCAATCATGAACACGGAACCCAATACGAGGGCGATGCCGACAATGTGAATGGACTGAATCGCCGGGATGGCCCAGCTGTTATGGTTCTGGATGAAGACACTTGGGGACGTTGTGGACAACCACTCGGCGAATTGCTTCACGGTGCGGCTTAGAACGTGGTCCCGCCGAGCAATGTATTGCCGGGAACGGAATCGCAGTGCTTATCGGCTTCCGGCAGTTTAGGCTTGTTCGTCGCCGGGTCCGTAGGGCACTTGGCGATGGCGCCGATCCGCGATCCAAAATTGCTGCCGTCCCGCAATGGATTCAGCTTGACGCTGAACACCGTGCCGGACTTGAACGTGTCCGCCGTGATTCCTTGCTGCGCGACCGCGGCGGCGCCCGCCATCTCGACGCCCCACTCGACGTACTTGCCGTCGGGACCTTTCGCGATGCCCTTGCGATCCGGCGCGACCAGATAGAAATGGATTTCGGCGTGGTTGGCCTGCCCCACGAACTGTTTCGAGACTCCGGTCAACGTGACGGTCTTGGTCTGGTCGTACATGGCGAACGAATGGTGCGAAAAGGCCGGCGTGATAAATAGCGCCAATAGGAGTGCTGCCGGCACGACCATCGTCAAAGCTTGCTTTTTCATTTCTGCTCCCCTGATCATTTCCTGATCATTTAAAGATATCCAATATTTCCTTGGGAAGATCTTCTTGCGGCTTGTCCCAGCCGACCTCGAAGTATTTTTCCCAGTTCTGGGCCCACGGACGGCCATAGTAGTCGATGTAGCGATCGCTGGCAGCCGTGAGCTGCGTCGGATGGCCGTCTACGTTCCGGAGATTGCTCAGGCACTCAATGTAAGTGTATCGCCGAGTCGGGTTCTCAAGCCCCGCAGCCCGATTGAACCGCATCGTCAGGTGCAGCGGCGCGACAAACGCGTCCGAATCGTAAAATACGGCTTCATGATCGAGCCCCACGAACACGCCGTTGTTATACACAGGCGCGTACGTTTCGATGGTCTCGATCTTATCGCTGAATTCGAACATCGAATGGGAGAGAGTCCAGCCTTGCACATGCGCGGTCCAGGTCACAAGAGTCGTTCCGTCCCAGAATCCAACGGTCTCCCCATACCACTGGGGGACCTTCTGGACGTGCTCTTTTCCGATCAAGACCTGGCGCAGGAAGTTGGCCGCGATCCCCGATAAAAACTGCACCTGGTTCACGTTCATCGTGAGCTGGAAGTTTCCGCCTTGCGATGCCTGCGACCACCAGCGCATGAAGCCTTCCGGATAGCAGAAGGATGCGTTCCACTGCGGCGCATTATCCACACCCTCGTGGTAGTTCATCTGCACCATGCGCTTCTGGTATTCCGGCGTTAGCAGCGACAGGATCGTCGGAACCTGGTTGATGGTCCCCCAGGTCCACTGCGAAGTGGAATACGAGTTGTCGCGTCCATACCAGCCGTCCCAATCGGGCACGGTCGCCTTGGTGTAAACGGTCGGTTTCGCCTTCGCTTTCAAAGCGTCGTAATGTTCCTTGGCAGTCTTATAGGGATAAGGGCTGACGATTTTGTCGCGCGCGTAATCGATATTGCAGTCGCCCCAGGAAGCCGATCCCGGCGGCTTGTCGGCAATCCGTCCTGAGGTCCAGATGTCGGTGATCTGGCGGGGCGTGTTACAGCGGAAGTACCGCTTGTCCGCCCAAAGCGCCTTGTCTTTATAGAAATTCTTTGAAGTAAAGAGATCCACCGGCAGCGCCTGCATGCCCGCGGGCGGTCCCGGAAATGTCGGCGTGGCCCCGCGTCCGAATCCTCCATTCGCCTGTTTGCCCTTCTGTTGTGCGAACACAGTCGTGGGAGTTGGTGCGATCCAGGAAGCTGCGATCAGAACGGCGAATGTGAATGAAATGAGGAGCGGCCGAGCTTTCATTCGAACTCCAACAGGGGCTTTAGTGCCGAGATCCGTAACATCATACCGCGAAAGTCCCCTCACAGGCCCACCTGGAGACCCGGTTCATCTAGACTGTGAGAATGGATTACGCCACCCTCGTCAAGCAGGCGGTCCGCGCCGCGTCTTTAGCCACCGTCCTGATCGCCGTATCCACTCCCCAGGTTCGCGCGCAGGCTTTCGCCGACCTGAAATCAGCCCTGGTCGACTACTCCAAGTCCGAAATCGAGCCTCGTAAGGCTTGCGAGGCCTTGGGCAAGTTCAAGACCAAGGAGATCGTGCAGATTGCCGCGTCGGCGATTCCGGCCGCAGCCGCTGCGCCGGCCCATTGCCGCGTTACCGGTTTGTTGTCGCCCGAGATCGCGTTCGAAGTGAGCCTTCCATCCAAATGGAACGGGCGCTTTTATATGATCGGCAACGGCGGCCACGCCGGTGAAGCGCTGGACGACGCAGGCCGGGGCGCGCAACGTAACCAGGCTCTGCAGCTCGGCTTCGCGTTCGCGCAGACAAATACCGGTCATGACGCTCGCAAGGAACCAGGCGGCACCTTCGTGATGAACAACCCGCAGAAAGCGATCGACTATGCCTGGCGCGCGGTGCATCTCACGGCCACAACCGCGAAGGACATCACGAAGGATTACTATGGCAAGTCGATTTCGCGTTCGTACTGGAACTCGTGCTCGAATGGCGGACGCCAGGGCCTCCTCGAAGCGCAACGCTTCCCGGAAGATTTCGACGGCATCGTGGCCAACGCGCCTTGGGTGGATCAGACCGGGTTCACCATCGGTGCGATGTGGAACCAGAAGGCGCTGAGTCAGGCACCGGTTTCGCCCGCGAAACTCGCCCTGGTGGCCGGCAACGTGATGGAGAAGTGCGACGCGATCGACGGCCTGAAAGACGGGCTGATCGACGATCCGCGCAAGTGCAACTTCGATCCCCGCCGCGATGTCAGGGCCTGCGCCTCAGGCGCCGACAGGGCGGATTGCCTCACGCCCGCGCAAGCGGAAACGGTCGCCAAAATCTATAGCGGTCCGATGAGCAATGGCAAACCTTTCTATCCCGGATACATGCCCGGCAGCGAAGCCCTCTCTGCAGGTGGTTTCGGAGCGGCTGCCGGCAGCGGCCCGATCAGTGGATGGATGAACGTGATCGTCAGCGCGCAGCCGGACGCCAAGCCCGCGGACTTCAATCTTGCCGAAAACACGATGCGCTATCTGGTGTTCACGCCGCCGCAGCCAAATTACGACTACAAGACGTTCGACTTCGACCGCGATACTCACCTGCTGGACACCTGGAGCAAAAAGGCAGACGCGAAGAATCCCGACCTTTCGAAGTTCCGCAAACGCGGCGGCAAGGTCCTCATGACATACGGATGGGCGGACCCGATCCTGCAGCCCATGGCGGGCGTGAATTACTACGAGCAGGCGGTTGCCAAGAACGGACCTGCGACGTCGGACTTCTTCCGTCTCTTCATGGTGCCCGGCATGGCGCACTGTGGCGGAGGGATCGGCCCCGATCGCCACGATCCCATGACGGCGGTGATCAATTGGGTGGAAAAGGACAAGGCGCCGGACTCCATGGTGGCCAGCCGTGTCGTCGCGAACAAAGTCGAGCGAACCCGTCCCTTGTGCGCTTATCCGCAGGTGGCTCGCTATTCCGGCCAGGGCAGCATTGACGACGCCGCCAACTTCCGCTGCGTGGCTCCCTAACGGCGCGCCGGTGGCGTATGATTACACCCATGCGCACTATCGGACTCGTTTTTTTACTGGGGATTCCCGTTGGGGTTCCACTTGCCGCTCAGTGGGTCAACTTGACGACGCCTGGAATCCCGCGCACGCGTGATGGGAAACCGGACCTGACCGCCGCCGCACCCAAGGCATCCGGCGGGAAACCCGACTTCTCCGGGATGTGGGTCCCGCGCGACAAGCTGCCCTGCAACACCAATGACCGCGGTGTACAGTGCACCGAACTTCCTCTGACGCCCCAGATCGTGAACATTGCCGCAGGCCTCAAGGACGGCCTGCCGTACCAGCCCTGGGCAGCGGATCTGGTCAAGAGCCGTGCCAAAGACGTCGCTTACATCGACCCGCACATGCGCTGCATGCCTCCGAACTTCCCTCGCGCATGGGCCTTCCCCGAAACAATTAAGATTTTCCAGACGCCCGCCCAGCTCGTCATCCTGGACGAATTCAACGCCAGTTACCGGCAGGTGTTTTTCGACGGCCGCAAACTTCCCGCAGACATGGTTCCGACCTGGAACGGCTACTCGGTCGCCCATTGGGAAGGGGACACGCTCGTGGTCGAATCCGCGGGATACCGCGACGATTCCTGGCTCGACACGGCGGGCAATTTCTTCTCCAGTGAAGCTCGCGTCACGGAGCGCATCCGCCGCCCCAATTTCGGCAGCCTCGATGTCGATGTGACCGTCAATGACGCCAAGGTGTTCACGAAGCCTTGGACTGTGTCTCTGCACATGATGCCCCTGCTGGACACAGAGATGATCGATTTCATCTGTCAGGACAACAACAAAGATCTCGAGCACATGGTTCGATAGCGAAATGGTTCGATAGCGAATAGGTTGTTCTAAATCCGGGACAGCGCAGAAGCTACGCGCCCGCGCCTCGATCTTCGATCTCGGTTCCGCGAACGCTAACGTCGACCTCGAACATCTCGAGAGTGCGGCCCTCCCAATCCACGACGATCCGGTCTCCAGCGCTGGTTGGGCCAGAAATTACTTTGATCGTCGAACCTGCTGGAATCGTGATAACCCGGCGCTTGTCTTGCTCAAGATCCAGAGCGAGTGTCGCGCGCTCCAGCCGGAATCGCTTGTCAGTAAACACAAGAGTCCTATCAATGCTTTACAGAGGGGGTGAGCTCCGATTATACCGGTCATCGGAATCGAGGGTAACTAGGGCGCGCCCCAGTTAACCGGAAACAACCGGCCTTGTACCTGAGTCTCCCTGGCATGAAAGTCGGGCGGAAAACCTCCCCCAAGCCGGACCACAGGTGGGTCGCAAAGGTGAAAACCGTGTCCACCTATCCACCTCCAGGATTGTTTACCAAGGATGCGGCGACCATAGCCCGGGTGCTGGCTTCGAAGAAAGTTTCGCCGAAGGGTCCGGCGTCCGGATTGCGAATGCTCCTCTACTTCATCAATCGTGCGGGGAAGGGGCTCACCAAGACCCGCCGAAACGAACTCGAAAAAGCCAAGCGAATCCTCTCCACCCGCATTCACCGAGCTGCGGAAGCAGACTAGTACCGCCGGAGATTCGAGGAGGCTTCGCTGACTTGACTCCCACGGCTCACTTCGTTACGATCCATCCAATTGCATGCGCATGGAAAATAACATGAAGAAACTCGTGCTCAGTCTGGCGTTCACTGCGATTGCGGCCGCACAGCCCACCTCTCCGACGAAGGCGCTCTCGCACGCCATCCACGCCGTCGAGGATCTCGACACCACCCTCGCGTTCTATAACAACGTTTTCGGCCTGAAGGGCAACCCGTCAGATTTCACCAACCCTGCCGTCCCGCTGCTTACGAATGCTCCTGGAGTCACTCTGCGGCTTTCCATGCTCGCGCTGCCCGGCGGCATGCGGCTGGAGCTGACCCATTTCAAGGGCCTGGAACGTAAACCGGGCCAGGCAAAGTACACCGATCCCGGCGCCGCCAGCGTCGTGTTCTATGTGCGCGATATCGATGGAGCCCTGGCCAACGCCAAGAAAGCCAACGCCGTCATCGTGACCACGGGTGGCGCGCCGGTTGAGATCGCCACTGCAAAGGGCAAGGCCCGCTCGGTCGTGATTCGCGATCCCGATGGCTTCTTCATTCAAATGATCCAGGAAGCCCCGGCTGCGGGCGCTCCCGAAAGCAACGTGCATCGTGTTTCGCTAGCCTACACCATGGAAAACGCCGACGCGACCCGCGCGTTCTACACCGGCAAGCTGGGGATTGAGCTGACGGGTTCCTCCGCATTCTCCAAGGATCCGGCGATGCTGCAATTGTTCGGCGCGCCCGCGGGGACCGAGTTCCGCAAGCTGTCCGGAGTGATTCCCGGCCCGCCCGCCGCGGTGGAGTTCACGGAGTTTCGCGGCGTTCCGCGCACCAAGTTCCACCTGCGGGTTCGCGATCCCGGCGCGCCCGCGTTGTGCATCCAGGTCAACGACGAGACCGCCACCATCGGCCAGATGAAGGCGGCCGGAGTGAATATCATCTCGACCAACGGTGAGATTGTCGATTTCGGCGGCGGCACACGCACGATCTTCGTGGAAGATCCCAACGGCATGAATCTGGAGATTTTTGAGCGTCCTGCCCCGGCAGGCAAGGGGAAGCAGTCGAAGTAAGAAAACGAAAAGGCCGTCTCGATTGGATTCGAGACGGCCCTTGCTGATTTGTAGCTGTACTTAACGGGCCGGAACCGCTGCGACCGGTAGACCTTTAGCTTTCATCAAGGATTCCAGCAGCGCCACGGTTTTCGGGAAAGCGTCCGCGCCACCTCGAACACCGCCAGCACCGCGGGCGGCGTCGAGCGGCGTACGGCCGTTCGCGTCCTTGGCAGCCAGGTCCGCTCCATGGGCGACCAGGAACTCGATGAACTTATCGAAACCGTGCTCGGCGGCGCCGTGCAGGGCGGTTTGATTCGGAACTGCGTTTGCGCTCGGTACCTGGCTCCCGCGGCGGAAGGCCAAGGCGATTTGCCCGGAGGCCGTGTAGTCTGCGGTTCCAGGTGCTGCAGGCGTCGCCGCCACCGGAGCAGCAGCAGGAGCGGCTGCAGCAGCAGCGGGAGCGGCACCACCTCTCGCTCCGCCACGTCCACCCGCTGCGGGCGGACCACCTGCAGCTGGAGGACCTCCAGCAGGACCACCCGCGGCAGGAGGAGCACCGGGTGCGCCACCGCCACGTCCGCCGCGACCACCAGGATTGCGGTCGACCACGGAGTGGGCGTTCACATTCGCGCCAGCTTTAAGGAGCAGATCCATCGTGGCCAGCACGCCTTCGTCCGTCCGTTGACGCCCACGAGTGGCGCGTGTACCGAAGTCGACGCCGGCGGCGGCCATCAAGGGCGTGATCCCTTCCTTGCTCGGCAGATCGACCAAAGCTTTGTACTCAAGGAGCAGTGCGACAAACTTGTCATCGCCGCCGCGCGCAGCACGCAGGAGCGGTGTGGCTCCCTGGGCCAGCATACCGTCGCCGCCGCGGTCCTGCGGGACATCGCGGTACGGCGGACGCCGCTTCAACTGAATATTCGGATTCGCGCCCTTTGCGAGCATCATGCGCCCGACATCCAAAGCCGTGAGTTTGTCCGGACTTGGAATCACCGCCACCGCGCCGTTCCCTTTCATGGGCAGCGTGCTGACGTCGGCCGCCATATAGACCGGCGACCGGCCGAACAGATCCCACTTATCGAGATCCGCGCCGCCCTGAATCAGGACCGCGGCGGTATCGAAATGCATGTTCTCGAGAGCAAGTAGCAGCGGCGTCTCACGATCCGGATCCTCGGAGTCTGGATCGGCGCCCGCGGCCAGCAGATTCTGTACGCAGGTGATGCAGCCCTCGCGCGCGGCGTAATGCAGCGGCGTGAAGCCGCCCTTATTCATATCCTTGGGACGAGGCTCCTGGATAATCTTGCGCTCCCATTGATTGATCTTGCCGTGTTCGTTCAGGCTGGCGTCCTTGGCAGCGAGGAACTTTACCATCTCGGCCTGGCTCTGCGCGGCGGCCCACATGATCGCGCTCTGTCCGCCCCAGTTTTCCTTGGCGTTGATGTTGGCGCCCGCATCCAGAAGCGCCTTCGCCGCGGCAATCTTCCCGCTGCGCGCTGCAGCCATCAGCGGGGTTTCGCCGTCGGGATTCTTGAAATTGGGATCGGCACCGGCTTTGAGCAGCGCTTCGATAATCGGCGCGGAGCCGATGATTGCGGCTTCGGTGATGGCCGACGTGCCGAATTGATTTTGTAGCTTGACGTTTGCGCCGGCTTTGATCAGCGCCCGGACCAGTTCCAGATCGTCGTTCGCCGCCGCGTACATGATCGCCGTGCTGCCGTCGGCAGTCGTAGCGTTGACGTTCGCACCCTTCGCGGTGGCCAGGCGCAGTGCGGTGGCGTGATCGCCAGCTTCCGCTGCGCCGAGCAATGTCGGCGCCGTGTCGGGCGCCGCCATCATCGACGTCCCAGTCAGCAGAACGAAAGCGCACAGGACGGCGCGGCATCCGTCAGCGCGCCTGGACATACTGCCGCGGCGTTCCGTTGTGCGCGCTTTCATATTAGACCTCCGAGAGACCGTCGGCGCTGTCGCCGATGGATTTCACCGGAATGTCATTGCGCTGCAGCAGTGTCCAGAGCAGGTCGGCGTGGCGCGAATCCTGCGGATACTTCAGGTGCTGCCCGCCCTTGATCTTTCCGTTGGCGTGTCCCAGGACCGCCGAAGGCAGCGGATCGTTGTTGTGCCGATCGCTGTTGCTCATGTCGCTGCCAAAGAGAATGGTGGAATGGTCGAGCACCGTTCCGTCCCCTTCCTTCGCAGCCTCGATCTTCTTGATGAATCCGGCGAACACTTCCGTGTGGTACTTCTGAATCTGCACCAGCTTCTCCATCTTCTGCGGATTGTTGCCGTGATGGGATAGCGGATGGAACCCTTCGGCGATGCCCAGGTTCGTATAGGTACGCATGCTGGCTTCGCGATCCATGGACAGCGTGATCACGCGCGTGATATCGGCCTGGAACGCCAGCGCCATCAGATCGAAGATCAGCTTGAAGTGGTCGGTGATGTCGTTGGGCGTGCCGACCGGCGCGTCCGGGATGATCAGCTCGGGATCGTTCTGCTTGGACGCCATCTGCACGCGGCGCTCAATCTCGCGAACGGAGTCGAGATAGTCGCTGACCACGCTGCGGTCCTTCACGCCTAGGGTGGACTGCAGACGCTGCGCCTGTCCCTTCACCCGATCGAGGATGCTGCCGGTTTCCGCCAGGATCTGGGCGCGTTCCTTGTCGGTATCGCCCTGGCCAAAGAGCTTCTGGAACACCGCGCGCGGATTGCCTTCCTGAGGCAGCGACTGGGTCGGCGTGCGCCATGCGAGGCGGGCGCTGCCCTGCGAAGTGGTCAGTTCGAGCGACGGGAGACGCGTCTCTTGTCCGACATAGCGAACCGCAATCTGGTCGGCGCTGACGCCGGAGTCTTTGTCGGCCTTGCCGAAGTCCCAGGGCTTCACGCAGGTGAGCCACCCTTGTTCGATGTAGCCGTGAGGCTCGGGCGTTTCCGCGGGCTTGTTGCGCAAGCCGGAGACGATGGTCAGATGCTGGCGGAACGGCTCCAGGGGCTTGAGGATCGGAGACATGGTGTAGCCCGTCCCGGTTTCCTTGGGCGACCAGCTATCCATGATGGCGCCGTGCGGAAAACCCACAAACGCGAAGCGCTTCGGCGTCTTCCCGGCGGCAGTCTGCCCCCATGCGGTTTGAGCGGGAATCATGGCTTCGAGCAGCGGCAACCCGATGGTTGCTCCGATACCCTTCAAGACTGTGCGGCGGGGAACGTGCTTTTTGGATAGGAACATGATCTCGTCTCCTTATTAATTCTATCTGCTTGCGCTCTGCACCGGCTGCGGGGCGCGGCGCATTCTAAACTGATCGCTCTTGACCACCGCCTGGACAATGGCGGAAAACTTGTAATCTTTCGGAGCCGTCTCCCGCACGATCCTGCGGACCGTCGGCATGTCGTAATAACCTTCGGTGCGGCCCATCGAATAGGTCAAAAGGCCCTCGACGAAGGTCTGCACGAATTGTTCGGGGCGGCGCAGCAGCGCCTTGCGCAGATCGTCCGGCCCCTTGATCGAAGTGCCGTCGGGCAGCTCACCCGCCGAATCGATCGTGGTCCCGGCGAAGCGGTCCTTGTCTCTCCACATCCCGGTCGCATCGAAATTTTCGAGCGCGAAGCCGAGCGGGTCCATCACCGCGTGGCAGGACGAGCAGGTCGGGCTCGCGCGATGCTGCGCCATCATCTGGCGCACGGTCAGCGCCTTGGTGGTGCCGATGTCTTTGTCATTCAGCGTCGGGACATTGGGTGGCGGGTTGGCCGGCGGCACACCCTGGATGTTGGCCAGGATAAACTTCCCGCGCAGCACCGGAGAGGTGCGATTCGGATACGCGGCCGCCATCAGGATGGCGCCCTTGCCCAGCAAACCCCAGCGCACGGAATCTTTCAGCTCCACGCGGCGGAACTGATCGCCCTTCACGTCGGTAATGCCGTAGTGCACCGCGACGCGCTCATTCACATACGTATGGTTTGCGCGCAGCAAATCCACCACGCTGCGGTCTTCCCGGAAGATGCTGTCAGCGAACAGCGTCAGTTCGGTGCGGAAATCGGCGCGCGGATCCATACGGCCGGAGGCGTACGGAAAGACGTCGTTATCCGGAACCACATCGTCCAGCCGCTTCATGTCCAGCCACTGGAATACGAAATTGCTCGCGATCGTCTTCGACCGCGGATCGGCCAGCATCCGCTGGACCTGCTTGTCGAGCGTCGCCGGTTCGCTGAGCTTATTCTTGGTCGCGAGATCGAGCAGTTCGTCGTCGGGAATCGAGTTCCACAAGAAGAACGAAAGTTTCGACGCGAGTTCGAGATCGGTGATCCCGTACTTCTGTCCCGGCTTCACTCCCGCGGGAACCAGTTCGCCGCGATACAGGAAGAACGGGCTCGCCAGCATGCCGGTGATACCGGAGCGAATGCCGGACTCGAAACCGCCTTCTTTCACGCCATCGGCGTAGTACTGCATCAGATCCGCGATGTCCTCGTTGGTGACCGGACGGCGATACGCCCGCTTCGCCAGCGACGAAAAGATCTCCTTCGCACATGCTTCGGGGGTTTTGGTCGTATCCTTGGCCGGGTTGCAGATCAGGATGCGATCGCGGCTCGGTGTGGGGCTGAGGCCTTTCGCATCGAACGGTCCCAGCAATTGGAACGAATTCACGCGGTACGAACGATCCTGCCCGCCCCCGGGCGTAAACACCTGTAACTGATCGTCGGATTCGGCGAAACTCTGCCGGCGGAACGTTACGCCGATCTTGTGCGGCCCTGCGGTCGCCTGGAACTTGATGTTCTTCAGGCGGGCATTCACGCGATCGAGCGCGCCGCTTTGGACCTGATCGTAAAGCTTATTGTCTTCCTCGCCGCCAATCGTGGCTTGATAGACGATCTTGTTATCGAGCGTCACCACCAGCGGATTCTCATACTCCATGCCGTTACCCCAGATATGGGTGGCCATGTCGGAGATGTTGATGCGATATTCGCCGTCGGCTGGCAGATCCACTTTCGCGAGAATCCCGCCACGTGTGCCGAGAGGCAATCCGGGAACGTGCGTAAGCTGGCTGCCGGGACCTGCGCGGAACGTCCAGCCTTGCGCCCGGGCATCGGCCCGGCCCATTGCCTCCACCGCCACGTTATGCGCGGCGTGGACGTATTGCTCGATAAAGGAAGGCGAAACCTGCAGCGCCGACGCGATATTGTCGAAGCCCTGCGCGATATCGTCCTGCGGCAGCAGGTCGGCTCCGTTAACTTCGACCAGCAGCAGATCGCGGACCGCGTTCTCGTATTCTTTCCGATTCAAACGGTGCAGGACCAGTTGATCGGTGACGCGCGCCTCATTGGGAAGCTTGTCGAGCGACTCTTCGAGCCATGCGACCAGCGAGTCGACCGACTTGCCGTCAGGCTGCTTGGAGCCTGGAGGCGGCATGACCCGGCCGCGCAGCTTGCGCACAGCCTTCTCGAAAAGCTCGGGATCCTTGGCGACACTCGCGGCGGTTACGCCCTCGAAGCTGACGCCGCCGGTCTTGAGCTTGTCGCTATGGCATCCCGTGCAGTACTGCTTGACGGTCGCTAACTGGGCGTCCGCTGAATCCTGCGCCTGGCTGGGGCGGGAGACCACGAAAACGCCGGCGACGCCGACGACAGCGATCAGAAGTATCGAATGTTTGAGATATCGCATCGTTTTCAGTTAGTCCCTAAGCATCCACGTTAAGCATCCGGTGACAGGTAAGCCCACAGGCTCTCAGCCGAGCGGCGAATGAATTCGTCCGCGTTCCCCATCTTGGCTTCGAATTCCTTGGCCGGCTTCGCCTCGACGGCTTCCGTCGGGCCTCGGCCCTTGTTCATCATCTGGTTCAGGCGATCGTAGATGGTCCCGTACATATCTACCTGCGCGGTGATGTCGGCCAGAGTCAGCGAGGGCCCCACGGCGGGCACGATCTTCGTGTCCTTGTTTCCATCTTTGGTGACCACGGTCTGAATGCGCTGCAGTCCGCCCACGATGCCGCCGATCCAGCCCCCGGTCCACCAATCGACCACCGGCCAGCCTTGTCCGTAGGCGGCGTCGCCTACCGCAAGAACGTTTTGAGGCTTGAAGTAAACGTAGAGATCGCCGTCGGTATGTGCCGCGTCGGCTATATACCCGTACTGGATTCCAGAATCGAGAGTGCCCTTATCGTAGAAGGTCTTGTTGGGTTGGGCGACCTTGGGAAGCTTCTTGAATTTCTGTCCGTTCCAGGGCCAGGTGATGTTCTGCTGCAGCCAGAGCCGGGTGTTTTCCTGGGCGATAATCGTCGCGCCCGCTGTCCCGAGCCGCTCATTGGAACCCGTCTGTTCCGGATGCCAGTGGGTGTTGAAGAGCGTCTTCACCGGACCGCTATTGGGGAGCGCAGCCACGGCCTGCGCCAGCGCGGCGGCGTTCTGCGCGAGCCCGCCGTCCACCATGACGACTCCCTCAGCTCCCGTGCGCACAATCACGTTCGCCCCTGCGCCTGCAAGCAGATAGAGGTTCTCGCCCAACGGGGAGGACGTGATATTGGGAGCTTGCCCGAAGGCGAACGGAGCCGCAAAACCAGCCGCGGCAGCCTGCAAAAACGTCCTACGCGTTGAAACGAACATAGTTATAGCGCGTTTACAGTATACTCCCGCTGCACCAGGAGCGCATCCCCCTTACGGCAGGGGGCACGCTATCCGCGCTCAACCGACAAATGGATCGACGACGCTTACGCCGTCATTGACGATGCCGACATCCCCTTGACGATTGTCGATACTCTAGGCATAATTGTCGATGATCTAGGTGTCGTCGACCACTAAGGAGAACTTCGATGCGCTCCCGTCTCGTATTATTCTTTGCCTTGCCCGCTGCAGCCCTCATCGCCCAGACCCCGCCGACCTTCGAAGTCGCCTCGGTCAAACTGAACAAGTCCGGCACGACGCAAGCCAACGTCGGGATGCCGCCGAACGGCGTCAACTTCGTCAATCTTCCCTTGCGCGGCATCATCCAACTGGCTTACGGCATTAACCAGCCATCGAAACTCGCCGGCGTCCCCGATTGGGCGGTCACCGAGCGGTACGATATCACCGCACGTGCAGCCGGGCCGATCACCCAGGACGAGCGGCGCCTGATGCTGCAAGCGTTGCTGAAGGATCGGCTCAAGCTGGACGCGCGAATGGAGAAACGCGAGGTCTCCGTCCTGGCGCTCATGCTCGCTCGGAACGATGGAAAGCTCGGCAAGAATCTGGTCGAATCAAAAGGGTGCATCGCGCGCGGTGGTGCGGCTGCGAACGATGCCCCGGCGGGCGCCGAGACACGCACCTGCGGACCACAATCCGGCGGCGCTGGCAGACTCATTCTGATCGGAACGCCGATGCAGCAATTTACCAGCCTGCTGGCCTTGATGGTCCAAGGCACCGTTATCGACAAGACGGGCCTCACCGGACGTTACGATATCGACCTCACGTATACTCCTGAACGGCCGCTACCGGAAGGCGTGAACCTCCCCGGCCCCGCCGCCGATCCGAATGGTCCGTCTATCTATACGGCCATCCGCGAGCAATTGGGACTCAAGCTCGAGTCGCAGAAGGTTCAGGAGGATGTACTGGTGATCGGTCACGTGGAGCGGCAGCCGAGCGAAAATTAGTAGGCGTACCGAGCCTGGGCGCTCCAGCACCTTAAGCGTTACCGAAGTTCTGGAGCCACTTCGGCCGGAGGCTTCGCAGCCTGAGCCGGTGGAGGAGCAGGCGTCGGCATCGCCGCCTTCCCGTCCAGCGCGAACACGAACAACATCGGCGGATTGTCGACCTTCGCATCATTCGGTCCCACGGTCTGAGCGGGCCGCCCCAGGCCACCCTGGAATGCGACATACTGCTTGCCATCCGCCTCATACGTGATCGGCGGAGCCATGCCCGTGCGACCCGTCTGGATCTCATACAGGATCTCGCCCTTGTCGGCCGTCACCGCCCGGAATCGACCGTCGTTGATCACCTGGAACACCAGGTTGCCGGCTGTAGTCGCCGTGCCCCCGCCGATGCCGCCACCGCCGTCGATGCGCCACGCGAGCCTCTGATTCACCGGGTCCCACGCCTCCAGAGCCGCTCGCATGCCCTCGGCCGTTGGCGGCCCGATTACCGGCCCCCCGATCGGCCGGGGCGTCCCGCCGGCGCGTCCGTAGCCGGTGGAGCCCGGCGCCAGCTCTTTTGTCGCCGCGTAGGTGAAAGGCTGCAAGGACACCGGGATGTAGACGTAGCCGGTCGTGGGATTGAAAGACATCGGGGCCCAGTTGTGCGCTCCGCCGCCCGTGGGGAACAGCGAGATCGGGTCGAGGTCGTAGTAGGCTTCGGGATTCACGATCGGCCGGCCCTTAGCGTCCAGTCCGCTGGCCCAGTTCACCTTCACGTAGGGCGCGCCCGAGATGAACTCGCCTGTCACGCGATCCAGTACCCAGAAGAAGCCATTCTTTGAGGCCTGGGTGATTACCTTGCGCTGCTTGCCCTTGATATTCAGATCCAGCAGCATCAACTGCTGCACGCTGTCGAAATCCCAGTTGTCGTTCGGCGTGGTTTGGAAATGCCACTTGAGCAGCCCGGTATTCAGGTCCACCGCCAGGATCGAACAGGTGTACAAATTGTCCACGTTCTGCGCGCCGCGGAATTTCTGCACCCACGGTTCGGCATTGCCGGTGCCGACGTAGACCAGGTTCGCATCGGGATCGTACGCGAAGCCGTCCCAGACTGCTCCACCGCCGCCCTTGGTCCAGAAATCGCCGCCCCAGGTCTTGAGGGCTGCCTTCATCGCATCGTTCTCCGCGGGCAATTCCGGATTGCCGGGAACGGTGTAAAACTTCCAAGCCTGTCGGCCTGTGGTCGCGTCGAACGCTGCGAAAAACCCGCGCGTCGGCTTGTCGCCGCCCGCCGCTCCGACGATGACCTTGCCGCCCGCAATGCGGGGAGCCATGGTCAGCGTGTACTGATCCTGCGAATACGCCATGCGCGATTCCCACACCGGCTTGCCCGTCATCGCGTCCAGCGCCTGGAGCCGGCCGTCGTTAATCGCGGCGATGATCATGCCGTTGTAGAGCGCCAAGCCGCGGTTTACGATCCCGCAGCAAATCTTCGGCCGCACCGCGGCCTGGTTGATTTCCGGATCCCAGCGCCACAACTCCTTGCCGGTGCGCGCATCCAGTGCGTAGACCACGCTCCAGGTGGTGATGCCGTAGAGGGTGTTGTTCCACATCAGCGGCGTTCCTTCCTGATTGCCGCCGCCTGCGCCGACGACATAGGACCACGCGAGGCCGAGGCGCTTCGCATTCGTGTCGTTGATCTGCTTTAGCGTGCTATAGCGCGTCTCGCTCTGGTTGCGTCCATTAGTCAGCCAGGAGCCCGGCAGTGCGTCATTCGCCGTGCCGGCGTTGCGCAGCACCTTGGCGTCTATGTTCACCGGCTTCGCGGCCTGCTGAGCCCGCAGCCACGATCCTGCTGAAAGCGCCAGAATTCCTACCGCCGCAGCGGCGCTTCCCCACCTGAATGTACGCACGACACACCTCCACTTGAGACGATTTCAATCAACGTTATCACAACCCCGGCGATCGTCGCGAACGACTTCAATCGCCTCAATTCGACGGATTCGCGGCGTCGCGTTTGACCGGTTTTCCGTAAACCTCGATCCACGCGACATCGGAATATCCGCCGGTGCCGTGGCCGCTTCCCGGAGTCAGATCGGCAAAGCCCACCGCGTCAACCTTGCTCAGATCCACCTTGTCTAACAGCGTGCCCTTCGTCTGCACTTTGGGCATGTCGAGTTTGAGCCAGCGCACTTCGGCCAGATAGAATTCGCTTTCGTGATAGTCGAAGGTGTTGGCGTCGACGTGGTCTCCGATGAGCCACGTCCCGTCGGCGAGTTTCAAAACCGGGCGAACTTCGTGGAATCCCGACGTCTTGGTGAACCAGCGGATTTTCGCCTTGCCAGTCAGATCGACAAAGCTGTCCTTATGGCTGAGCGTCAACGCACAGGATGAGGCGCACAGCCCCGTCCAGATGTGCGGTACATTTCCTTCGCTGGTGACGCCGAAATCTTCCTTTCCCGCCCCGTAGATATTCAGCTGCAGATCCGGATTCACGACAAACGCTTGCGTCACCGGCACATTGCCCGGCGCTTCCTTCCACGTCTCCTTGAAGAACAAAGGTGGAGGTTGAGGCGCTGGTCCCCTGCCCCCGCGGCCAGGCTGTTGAGCGAATACGCTCGTCGCCATGCATAAGAACGTCAAAGCAAAAACTTGTCGCTTCATGAAGCCTCCCATTTACCGGATCAGAACTGGATCCGGCCCACCAACTGTCCCTGCCGTGGCTGCCCGCCGCCGGTCGCAAATGTACCCTGGTTCAACGTCGCGTTGTTGATGAAGCCGAAGCCCGCGGAGGTCTGCGTCGAGCCCGCCACACGGGTCTGCGGCGCCGCCGGATTGTTCGACGTCGGATCATTGATAATCGCGCGATTGAAGACGTTGGTGAACTCCGCGCGGACGTTCAGCGTCATACCTTCCCGCACGCGGAAGACACGGCCGAGCGCGAGATTCTCGATCGGATGGCGCTGGCGGCGGTAATCGTTGTAGTAAGTCGCGGAGCCGAACTGGCCCGGCAATGGGTTCGTCCAGGCCTTCGGATTCAGCACGAATGTGGTGTTCGGATCGAAACAGTGGCAGTTCAGATCCTGTGTAAACAGCGGCTCGCCGGGAACACGATTCTGAACCGTGTTCAGGAACGTGGCGCTGCTCAGCGCCGGAGTGGTTGTGGCGGCCGGCGGCGCAAAAGGAAGTCCGCTGGCGTATTGTAGAAACGTGCCGATCTCCCAATCGCGAACAACGAACGACACGATCTTGTTCTTGTTCCACGCAGGCGTTCGATAATTGATCGCCAGGCCGCTAATCAACGGACGGGAGTTGGACGAAAGCTGCTTGAACATCTGGCGATTTTCTATGTCGCCGACGTTCACCGTTCCAGTGGTCGCAGCCGGTATGGTTGTCGACAGCGTGTCGAGTTCCTTCGAATACGTGAAGGCATACGTGAAGTCCACACCATGCGAGAAGCGCTTGGTCACCTTCACCTGCAGCGAGTCATACCAAGAATTGCCCAGCGGCGACCATAAGGGCGTCAAGCCGCCGTTGAACTGGGGGAACGGACGCAATGACTGCGCCACTGAGCCGGCGAAGCCCGCGAATGGCAACTTGTTCTGGAAACGCCCTGCACCGGATGTATTGATTTGTGAACCCAGAATCGTGAGATCGGCCGGATTGTTGAGGCTCAGGCCATTCAGCTTGAGTGTGTCCTGCCCGATGAAGTTGTAGTTCACCAGGTTCCCAGTCGTGAGCCAGATCTGCCGGTTCGCCACGTAGGACGCTTCCACAACCAGATCCTTGGTCAATTCGCGCTGCAGGCCAATCGACCACTGATATTGCCGGCTGGGCCGGCCGGAGTTCTGATCGATCACCGAGGTGGGACCAGCGCCTACCTGAGATACACCGCCCACCGGGTAGTAGCCTGGACTGAAGTTCGGCCAAGCGATTTGCTGCGGAGTTAGCGGAAGCCCCCCGGCGAGCGTCATAATTTCACGACCGGGATCCGAACTTGGGCCGAATGGATTCGTGGCCGAAACTACACCGCCGGCGAGGTTATATTGCGGAGTTCCACCATAGGCAATGCCGAAGCCGGCGCGAAGAACCGTTTTCGAAGTGATCTGATATGCGAGACCTAGGCGCGGGCCAAATGCCCAGGGGTAATTCTTCGCGAAATTGCAATTGCACGTGGCCTCATATTGCACTGCGCCTGGACGCCCGCCGACGGTCGGATTCGGCAGGTTCGGCGCAAAGTTCGCCATGCGTCCATACTGCTCCTGGAAGTATGTCGAGTAGTCATACCGCAGGCCGTAGTCGAGCGTCAGCCTGCGCGTGATCTTCCACGTATCTTGCGCGTAGAATCCAAGCTGCTTCTTTCCGATGCGGCCCCGGGAGCCGGGCTTCACGTTGCCGCTATTCACCAGGCCAAGCAGGAAGCTGGCATAAGGGAAACCAATCGTGTTGCCCTGCACCTGCGCATTGGGATTGCTCTGGACGACATAAGGCAGTGCGGTTTGTTGGGGTCCGAAAAGATAGTTTCCGTTCACCCCGCTCTCGTCCAGCCGATAGTCGCCTTGATTGCGGAGCTCGCCGCCGAACTTATAGGTATGGTTCCCCTTCACCCAGGTCAGGCTCAGGATGGCCGTGCCTTGCTGGAATACATCATCGGCAAGCGCACCGGTGGAACTGATATTCGTGCTGCCGCCGGACTGAGTGTTGCTCAACCCGGTGAAGTTGGGGAACGTAGCCTTGCGCCCAGTGAAGGGACCTTTCAGACCGAGCCCCGCTGTCGCGTCGTAGAGATCCCCAAGTGCGGGGCGGCCCAGCCAGTTCTGCGTGAAGCCGATACCCCAGTGCAGGAGCACGGTCGGGGTGAGCGTCGTATCCCAGTTGAGTCGCTCCGTGTGAGCGCGAATATAAGTGCCGATCGCCGCCGACACCGGCAGCGGCAAGCCTTCCGCCCCCGCGCAGAAATCGCACTTCGTGCTGGTGCGATTCATCAGGAACGCGAACTTGTTCTTGGAGTTGACCACTTGGTCGATCTTGAGGGAAGGAACCTGGGTGACGCGCTCCTGCAGATATCCACCCTGGAAATTGTTCACCAGAAGATTAGGATTCGTGGGCAACGGAATGAGCTCTTGCACCTTCAACGCGACTGGGTCGAGTCGTTCCTTCGGGATAATGTTGCCGGGGAACGGGTCAGTCACCACCCGGCCGTCCGAGAGGGTGCGCCGGGTTGTGGGGTCGTAAATCATGTTCGGAAAGATGGGGCGTCCCACAGCATCATTGCCCAGGCTATTGGTGAGCAGTGCTTTGCTGAAGTCACCCGTGCGATAGGCGGCGGTGGGCACCGACACGGCATCCGCGATCACATTCGCGCCCGCGCGGTACTGCTCCCAATTGACGAAGAAGAACGTGCGGTTCCGGCCATCGTAGACTTTGGGAATCCACGCGGGACCGCCGAAGGTGAAGCCGTAATCGTTGCGGCGCGTCTTGGCCCGCGGATTTCCGTTGGCGATGGTCGACGCCTTGGAATTGTAAATATTCAGCAGAGGCTGGCCGGCGGACAGCTTTTCATGCACGAAATATTCGTAAGCGGTTCCATGGAATGCGTTGGTGCCGGATCGCATCGTGATGTTCATGATGGCGCTGCCGGCCTGTCCGAACTCGGCCGCATAGTTGCTGGTTTGAATGGCGAATTCCTGAACCGAATCGACGCCCACCTGGTTCTGCTGCGAAGCTCCCTGCCCCAGGCTATTGGAGGCGTCCATGCCTTCGACCAGCATGGTCTGCGAATTGTTCACGCCGCCATTGATCCGCACCGTGGGGCCCGTCACTCCGATGGTCATTGCGGAGCCCGGAATGAGAGCCACCACTGCGATCGGATTGCGGATGCCGCCGCTGCCGGCGCTGCCGCCGGTTTGCAGGACCGGCAGACTGTCCATCCGCTGTATGGACACCACATGGCTCAACTCGCCGCTTTCCGTCTTCAGAAGCGGGGCCGCCTCCGTCACCGTCACGGCTTCGGTCGCGCTGCCGACCTCCAGGCCGATGTCAATACGGATGGTCTGCGCGTTTTGTACCGTCAAACCCTGGCGGACGAACTTCTTAAAGCCTGCAACCGACACCTGGATTTCATAGTCGCCGGCGGCAAGCGAGGGAATCGTGTAATTGCCGGTGGCCGACGACGCGACGGTCGTCACCACTCCGGTTTGTGTGTTTCGCGCCTCGACGGACGCGGCGGCAACCACTGCGCCCGCGGGATCGGAAATTGTTCCAGTAATCGTGCCCCGGTCGGACTGGGCAAACAGGGCAACAGCTCCCAACAACATCGCTCCTATCGTAGAACGCATGGAAGATTCTCACTTTCTTGGTGAAATCGTTCGCTGACGCTGCTAACAAAGAACGGAAACGACCGCTAAGGTCTCCGCGGACCTAGCCTAATTGTCTCGGACTGCCTTGAAATCGCCCTTCTTCTCGCCCTGTGTCCAGGTGCCGACCAGGGCTCGCCGTGGACTGGTGACATCCTCGATCTTCGCGTCGATCGACACGCGCGCCGTCGCGCCCGCACGATCTTTGTAGTTCGACTCGAAATGAAATTGCCAGCTGGCCGCGTCCAACCTCGTTTTCTCCAGGGGCGACGAACGCGGACCCGGGTTCATGATTCCAGTGATCGTCGCGCCATCCCACTTTCCAGCACATTGGGATCCTAAGCTTAGAATTCCACGTGGACAAGTTGTCGCG
>JADMIO010838828.1_pt1 | contig 135091 bp, 100 predicted proteins | sample 8958161 | NCBI WGS metagenome assembly JADMIO01 (sample SAMN16585339, study PRJNA669376) | soil metagenome | isolation source: Crop rotation soil | place: USA: Cullars Rotation, Alabama | collected 2011 | reverse complement strand
CTAAGCTTAGGATCCCAATGTGCTGGAAAGTTAGATATTAATGGCGGGGTGTATAGTGCCTGATATTCATTAAGCAATAATACTTATGAGAGAAAAAATAGCTGGCTGCAGATCACTTTGGTTATACCATGGTCTAATACTTTGTTTTTTATTTCTCAGCACATCAACGCTTTGTGCCCAGGCCTACAGCATTGATAAAGTGCGGTCCGATTTTAAAACATTATTGCAAAGGCCGCTGGTTGATCCAAAGCCATCAATCCAATCATTTCCTACAGATTCAGTTTTGATAGAAAAAGGTTTCTTTTATTCTGAAGCAACTGAAAAAGTTCCTATAATAATCTACAAACCGATAGGAACCGGGATAAGGAAATTACCTGTGGTGATATGCCTTCACGGCACCGGCGGGAGTAAAGACGGTGATGAAATCAGGAAACTATTGTATCGTTTTTCGCAGGTCGGATTTATGGCTATTTCAATTGATGGAAGATATCATGGAGAGAGGGTGAAAACGACATCTTATGTTGAAGCCATTACGCAGGCATGGCAAAATACAAATGCAAATAAGCAAGCGCATCCATTTTATCTTGATACCGTGTATGATCTTTGGCGGCTGGTAGATTATATTTCTACAAGGCCCGATGTTGACAGCAGCCGTATTGGTATGATGGGTATTTCAAAAGGTGGCATTGAAACCTGGATGGCTGCATCCGTTGATACCAGGATAAAAGTGGCGGTTCCCGTTATTGCTACGCAAAGCTTTAAATGGTCGTTAGAAAATGATAAATGGCAGGGACGTGCAAGAACGATCTGGGATGCTCACGTGCAGGCTGCAAAAGATTTGGGAGATACAGGTGTTAATAGAAAAAATGTAAAAGCTGTATGGGATAAGTTGATTCCCGGAATAACAAGTGAATTTGATTGTCCTTCTATGATCAGGCTTTTTGCTCCACGTCCTTTATTATTGCTGAATACCGAGAATGACCCGAACTGTCCGCTGCCCGGCGCAAAACTGGCATTTGAAGCAGCAACAAATATCTATAAGGAACAAAATGCTTTAGATAAATTAAAAATTGATGTTGAGCCTGGTGAGCCTCACCGATTTACTAAGAAGCATATGGAAATGACAATAGAGTGGTTTAAACAGTGGCTCTGATTCAAAGCATCCGTTCGTGCTTTTTAACAGTCAATAAACAGACATCATTCAAATAAAAAAACCTAACAATGATTTGTTAAGTTTTTTTATAAGATCCTTCAACTGCATAGTTTACTTTTTCTCCAAAGCTATACTTGCCTGGAGCATGGCCCGGGCATAGGCCATGTTAAAAAGATAGGATGCGAATCCACCGCTCTGGTGTGTCCTGTCAAATTCATTATCACGTGGATGCTCAGCCCAGAGGCTGTACTTGTATTTTGCCTTAACCAGCTCCTGCATAACTGCAAGCATGTCCACGGCGCCGTTGTCGATAAAAGTTTCGACGTATTTTATCCTTGGTTTTTCAACAATTACATTTCGATAATGCACGTGGCTGATACGATCCTTTGACATCATGTATTTTGCCACCTCGATAGGATTTTCTCCTATTTCGGCAGATACACCACAATCATAGGTCATTCCATTTGCAGGACTATCAACGATGTCCAACATGCGTTTCCAATCTTTAAAACTAGACATTATTTGTTCTGAACCGCGGCTCATTGGAGGAGGCGGGTCGTTGGGGTGTAAAGCCATTCGCACACCTGCTTTTACTGCTACCGGTATGATTGCCTTCAGAAAGTAAGTTAAACTGGCCCAGGCCTGTTCTTTGGTTAATGCGGGTTCTTTTTCTGTAGGTTGCAGTTCACTCATAGAAAGATTTTGTTCCTCTGGTGTGCGTGCATTTTTATAATTCCATTGATTGTCGGCAGGATTTGCCTGTCCCTTTCGGTAATAATCATATCCCAGGTATTGCGAACCTCCGCGGCCAACAATATCATAATAACCCTCTACTGCACGATGCGAATAAAAATTATATTCTATTACAGGGAGCCCGGCCTTGCCTGCTGCGATAATTGAATCCTGCACTTTCTTAATCTCTGCATCACGGTCTTGAGTACCCTGAATAATAGCGCCGGAAAAGTTAATCATCATATTAATAACGGTCAATCCTTCCGCTTTAAAACGATCTATAATTTCACGGAGAACTTCTTCGGTCCAGGGTAATGTACGTGGTCCACCCATATGCACATAATCGGCTCCAAATTGTTTTACTGACCTCATTTGCGATACTGTAGCGTTATTTCCAACACTCATCGTGATTTTTGGGGTGTTGGCTCCTTCTGCTATCGGCCATGGAACATTACCTGCTGCTGATGTTTCTAAGTTTTTATCATTTACTATGGCGGCTGATACTCCGCTTATTGTACCAAATGATAGCGCAGCTGCAAGTGAGCTGCCTTTTTTGATGAAGTCTCTCCGGTTGTCTTTCATGATGGTTTTTTGTTAGCTCGTTAACAGAATTGATTCTTTTAATTCGAAATATTATGCTCAAATGGGTACTATTAATGTAAGACGATGGTTGACATTTTCTAAGATCTCCTTCAGCAGATGAGGGTTACCTTATTGAGACAGCGAAACAAATGATATATTAATCGGAATTTTAGCGGGTTACGATCTATCTGGTAATAAATGTACAGCGGTTAAATTTTAATCCTGAAAAAAAAGTATGAAATTATTAGTGAAAAAAAATATAGTTACAGAAGAGAATTAATTGCCTGAAATTAATAGTCCGTTAATTTTTTATTAAGTCACAAAGGCTTACTTGCAAAAACCCCTTATGAAAGTTGAAAAGAGGAATGATTGTACTTATCTAAAAGCCAATAAGAATGTTTAGAAAGAAGTTCAGTGCATGTAAAAAGTTATTTATTTTTTCTTTGTCGCTATTCATTGCAGACAGCGGGAGTTAACAAGGGTGAAAATGGTGGCAGAGGTACATATCCCAATCTTTTTGATGCACATCCGCCCTTCCAGATCGATGGTAATTTTGGATGTACTGCTGGAATTGCAGAGATGCTGATGCAAAACTATGATGGCTCCATTCATTTATTTCCTGCTTTGCCCGATGCATGGCCGGAAGGGGAGATCAGCGGCTTACGCGCACAGGGTGGTTTTGAGATCACTAATATGAAATGGAAAGACGGTAAATTATTTCAGCTTTCAATAAAATCAACAATCGGGGGAAATTGCCGGTTACGTTTAGTCACTGGTATGAAAATGAAAAATGGGCCAGCGCTAAAAATAGCTACAGGAGAAAATAATAAACCATTTTATTCGGTGCCTGTAATACCTGCTCCTATTATTTCACCGAAGGCAACCCATAGTACACCTTTATTTAAAGAAACAAAATTATACGACCTGGACACTCAGCCCGTCAAAACTTATATACTCATCGTCGATAAATGAGGAAATAATATTTAATATATCTGAAATCCGCTGTGTCCTTTGTGTAAATCCCTTGTGTTCTTTGTAGTGAAAAAAAACCGCAAAGAAAACGCAAAGTTTTTCGCAAAGGGCCGCGAAGATTAACCGTATAATTGATTTTTGATTAATCTTCTTAATGCTGCTATTATTTTCATTAATAGGAAATTAAGTCATTATTAAGGAATTATTAGCTGGCTTACAATTACTTGCATTCATATTCTTAAATACAGATTGTGTTTGAAGTGGATTGCTTGTATTGCCATATAATAAATAAATTCCTATCGTTTTCGGTTTTCAGGCTGTTATCGGTTTCTGATAGCATATGCCAAACCGTTAATATATCAGCATTCTTCTGCTGTATCCCTGCATTTTATAAGGTTTTCGGCTTTCAACTGACTCTTCGCAGAATGTATTCAGCTTATCATGTATTGGTGAATTTGATGACATGTATTTATTCATCAGTTACCCCGATAATTTTAAATTCATCCGACCCAGCCCTAAATAAAATTCTAAAAAAATATCAAGTAGTTACATGAAACACAATCTTCTGCTTATAACCTTACTAAGTTTTTCATTCTGTGCCCAGGCACAGGTAGATGAATCGGTGACAGTTGACAAGAATGTAAAATCAAATGTTGATTATATAGATCCGTTAATCGGTAATGTTGGGCATTTGCTGGTTCCTACAAGACCAACTGTGCAGGTTCCGCATCAGATGATCAGGATGTATCCTCTGCGTGCTGATTATGTTAGTGACCAGATATCTACGTTCCCGTTAAATGTTATTTCGCATCGGTTAGGTGAAGTTTTTTCGGTTAAGCCTTCAGTTAATCTTACGGGCGAAGAAAATTGGAAAGAACCACTCACTTATGATCACGATCTTGAAATTACGCGTCCCTGGTACTACTCAACTTACCTGGTTGATAAAGAAATTAAAGTAGAATTTGCGCCGGGAGCAAAGGTTGGCGTCTATCGTTTTTCATTTCCTAAATCAAGTCCAAAAGCAATATTGTTTGGAAATTACAACAGGGGTAATTCGGCTTATAAAATGATCTCGGATCGCTTAATTACAGGATTAGAAACTTATCATGGGAACATCAAAGTTTATCTATATGGTGAGTTTTCCATCCCTGGAAAACTGGAGGTTATTTCATCTGGTCAATTGGTTAGTAAAAATGAGATTAACGGGGAAACCGTAAAGGCAGCAGTAGTATTCGATAAAACTGCTTCGCAGAATGTTGAATTTAGATATGCACTTTCTTATGTAAGTAGCGATCAGGCAATAAAGAATTTTAATAAGGAGATTAAGAATATATCCTTCAATGCTTTATCTGCTAAAGCTGAAAACAGCTGGAAGAAAGTTATTGATCAGATCCAGGTGGAAGGTGGGACTGAAAGCCAACGAAGGAGTTTTTATACTTCCCTATACCGCTGTTACGAACGTATGGTAAATATTTCTGAAGATTCATTTTACTATAGTGGATACGACCAGCAGATACATAAAGACAATACACCTTTTTATGTTGATGATTGGTCATGGGATACTTACCTGGCATTACATCCTTTAAGAACAATACTGAATCCGGATTTGGAAAATCAAATGTTGCAGTCATACGTAAAAATGTATGAACAGAGCGGATGGATGCCTACTTTCCCTGTACTTTTTGGTGATCATGCATGCATGAATGGGTTTCATTCATCTGTTACTTTTTTAGACGCATATCGCAAAGGGCTGAAAGGATTTGATATTCAAAAAGCTTTCCAGGGCTCACTAAAGAATGCAGAAGAAGCTACTTTGCTGCCCTGGCGAAATGGTCCGAAAGATAGCCTGACGATGTTCTATCATCAGAATGGTTATTTACCTGCATTAAAAAAACAGGAAAAAGAAACAGTGGCCCTGGTAGATAAATTTGAAAAACGTCAGGCGGTAGCTGTAACACTGGGAGCCAGTTATGACGACTGGGCCGTTGCACAATTAGCAAAGGATCTTAATAAGACTACCGAGTTCAATAAATATAGCAAGAGGGCCGATAATTATAAAACTTTATGGAATAAGGATAAACAGTTTTTCATGCCTAAAGATGATAAGGGAAATTGGATTGATATAGACCCCGCTATTGATGGTGGAATGGGTGGACGAGATTATTATGACGAGAATAATGGTTGGACATATATGTGGCAAACGCAACATGATATTCCCGGATTGATCAGTTTAATGGGTGGTGAGAAAGCTTTTGAAACACGACTCGACCTATTATTTCGCAAAGGCCTCAGTCGCTCTAAATACGAATTCTGGAGTGAATTTCCGGATGCAACCGGATTGGTTGGACAATTTTCGATGGGAAATGAACCAAGCTTTCATATACCCTACCTGTATAATTATGCTGGAGCACCCTGGAAAACGCAGAAGAAAATCAGGTTCCTGTTAGACCTATGGTTTAAAGACAATGTTTTTGGTATTCCGGGCGATGAAGATGGTGGTGGCATGACAGCTTTTGTTGTGTTTTCATCGATGGGATTTTATCCGGTTACACCTGGTCTGCCAGTTTATAGTATTGGAAGCCCTGTTTTTAGTAAGATAACCATCTCACTACCGAACAATAAAAAGTTTACACTGATTGCCAATAAATGTTCTGTGCAGAATAAATACATTCAAAGTGCAAAAATGAACGGAAAGGTATTGAATGATCCAACGTTTACACATGAGCAACTCATCAATGGTGGAACGCTTGAACTGGAAATGGGTCCATTGCCTAATAAAACATGGGGTAGTTTAAAATCATTTTAATAGCAATAAATAGGTTGAACTGGGAGCAAAGTTCAGAAGCTCCAGGCAGTTATTTAGTTAATCGTTTAAAATTTTCACTTTTCACTTTTGATAGGTAATTGACTCAAAAATTGTTTGCACAGTAATAGTAATAATCTGCATATAACTTACGCTGAAAAATAAGCTATTGTATTCTCCAGGTCCCTTGCCCTGGGGGCTTACCGAATATTTTTACCTGTAAAATTGTAATTGCCGCGTCATATTGTCTCACACATTTCGGGCTCAGGTTTTTGAGCAATAAAATTTGTAGAAAATAAATTATGTTAGCATTTTGCATCCGCAAAATTACCTGATTTGATAAGGTATTGCCTTACCTATGGCATAAGATAGTGACTACTGATTTAAATTCTGTAATTTGACCACTATTTGTGAAAAGGCAGTAGTGCTATTTATGCTGTTGATTTTTTACATAAAACTGCCATATTTTATTATTCAATGAGAGGAAGGAATCTTATCTGTCGTTTTGCTATATGTATATTGACGCTGATCATTAGTGTGCAATTTGCTTATAACCAATCTGTCGGACTTGCTTTTGCCAGTAATGAAGTTGTGCAGGATAAACGAACGGGGCTGGATCTTAACCCGAAATCGACATTATGTTTTACCGAAAATTTTGAAATATCTTTTGATATTTTGATATTGCCTAACCGCTATGAATATTTTGGTTATATACTCCGGTTAATAGAAAATGATAAGAGAAATATCGACCTGATATTTGACAATGGCCCTAATCACTTCAAAGTAGTGGTGAGCGAAAATCTCCCCAAAATAGTTTTCAATATCAGCAATGAATTGCTTTTCCAGAAGTGGAATAAGATAAAACTTCAATTTAATATTAAGGATAAAACGCTCACTGTTGTAGCGGCCAATAAATCGTTCAGCCAGCAACTGGATATAAATGAGAAAAGTTGCTACAGAATGTTATTCGGCGCAAATAGTTTTGGCGATTTTCAAACTACAGATGTTCCGCCAATGAAAATCCGTAATATCCAGGTTTCTGAATCATCAAAGTTGCGAAATGAATGGAAACTGGATGAAGAAGACGGCAATATTGCAAGGGATCACGTTGGTAAATCAAATGGGTTAGTTATAAATCCGGTATGGATTAAGAAACAGCATTTTGAATGGCAATTACAGAAGAGCTTTATATTAGATGGACCTGCCAGTGCCGCATTTGATAAAGAAACCGGCCGCGTATTCCTGGTTGGGCAGGATTCAATAATTGACTATAACAGCACAAATGGACAGGTAAATGCATTGAAATACAGTTCGGGAAGGCTTAATTTATTAAAGGGTAATCAAACACTATACGATAGTAAATCGCACAAGCTTTATAATTTTTATGTTGACCAGAACACAGTGTCAACATTTAACTTCAAAAACAATAGCTGGGATAAAAATTTTGTGACCGCTCCTGTCACTGATAACTGGCACGTCAATAAATACTATTCTGATATAGACTCTTCATTATACATCCTTGGCGGGTACGGGCATTTTCGGTATAAGAACGAAGTAAAACAATATCGTTTCTCTACGCAGAAATGGGACACTATTAAACCCCTTGGAGATGTTTTTACGCCACGTTACCTGGCAGCATTGGGTGCAGCCCAGGGAGGCTTTTATATTATTGGTGGCTATGGCAGTGTTTCAGGACAACAAATATTAAGTCCTAAAAATCTCTATGACCTTCTCTATTTTGACACTAAAGAAAAGCGGTTTAAAAAAATATATGAACTGAAAATAAAGACGGAAGATTTTGTATTTGGGAACTCCTTGGTGGTGGATGAAAAAGCAAAAACTTATTATGGGTTTATTTTTCCTAAACATAAATTTAATTCCTCCCTGCAATTAATTAAAGGATCGCTGGAAAACCCTGTTATTCAAAATGTGGGAAGTAGTATTCCTTATCGTTTTCATGATATCAGTTCCTTTGCAGATTTGTTTTTCTGTCCGCTTAGCGAAAACCTTGTTGGGCTTAGTTTATTTTTAAATGAGAGTAATAAAACCGAGGTTTCTGTTTATACTTTGTCATTCCCCCCTCTGGAACCAGTCAAAACAACAGAAGAGGAAGCAAAACCTCCTTTTGTTCTTCGTTGGTTTCATATTTTATTTATCGTAGGTATCATTGGCTTACTTGCTACCTGGATTATGAAGTATTTTAAGAGGAGAGATGGACTTAAAGGCGAACAGGAATCAAAGCTCACTTCAGCTGATGGCAAAGAAGAAGCTTCAGTAACGCAACCTTCTGAAGTAAACGAACTTGTTCGGCCGATCGAAAGAGAAGTAACGATTTTGAAGAACCGCATTATGTTATTTGGTGATCTACAGCTATTTGATCCTGAAGGCTCGGACATCACCAAATATTTTACGCCTTTGATCAAGGAATTGTTCCTGGTTATTTTATTAAATACTATCCGCAATGAACGCGGCATCAGTTCCGAAAAACTAAAGGAATTGTTGTGGTATGATAAAACTGCCGACAGCGCCCGTAATAATCGTTCCGTAAATATTGCCAAACTGAAGTCGATCCTGGATAAGATGCATTATTGCGAAGTATCTAAAGAAACAGGTTACTGGAAAATAAATATTGATTATTCCCATATCGGTGTCGACTACCAGGATTATTTAGATATCGTAAAAGACAAGGGCAAGCTTGATAAACAAAAAATTCAACGCTTAGCTGTTATTACGCAACGTGGACCATTTCTGTCGAATGTTGACTATGAATGGGTGGAATCCTTCAAGTCTGAAATTTCAAATGAAGTAATCGATACGTATTTACATTACGCCAATTCTATTAAAATTACCGATGATCCGGAGTTCCTGATTAAAATAGCCAACTACATTTTCCATTTTGATTCGGTGAATGAAGAAGCAATGATTATAAAATGTAAAGCGTTGGTTAACCTGGGTAAACATTCACTGGCTAAAAATACTTTTGAGACTTTTAATAAAGAATATAAAGTTCTCTACGGAGAAGAATTTAGAAGCAATTTCCAGGATATACTGGATTGATAACTACAGAGGCAAGAATTATTGTAAATCATTTTCATCCTTCATGTTCCTTCGCGTCTTCGCGCCTTCGCGGTTCAAAAAGGAACCACGAAAACACCAGGTAAACTGGCATTAACGGCTAATTAATAACCTTAATTGATATTAATTAAGATTATGAACCCAAGTCTCCCTCTAGCGCCACATATTTATTTCAAGAAATACCGATATGACCGGTATCATTAATTCGATTTTAATCTTCTATTAAGTGGCCCCACGTTTCTTTGTCACTTAATTAAAATGAACGCATTCATTTTAATTACAAGCCAATTGTATGCTTATATAAATTAATTGAACAATGAGTAAAAATCTGATGGCGAGGCTCGCCATTTTCCTGATCTCTTTGAGTTTTTTTTACCTGCAAGCCTGTAATAATAGCAGTACCGAAGCAGCTAATACAGCGGTTGATAGCTCCACTTTAAAAAATGATACTGCTGTAGTAAAGCAGGAAACTCCGGCAACTACATCAACTTCCGATTCCATAACATCTACAACAGCAGCTGAAGCAATCGCAAAAGCGGAAACAGCTGAGGCAGCTAACAAAACAAGGGTATCACCCAATAAGAAAAGCGATGCTAAACCAACTGCAGAAAAGCCGGAAGCAGCTCCAAAGGTTGATCATGCAAGCATTGACGCTGGGAAAAGTCTTTTGGCAACCTCTGATTGTTTAACCTGCCATAAAGTACAGGAAAAAGTTATCGGTCCCGCCTACACAGACATTGCAAAAAAATATCCGGATAGTGAAGCAAATGTTCAGCTCCTGTCAAACAAAATTATTAGTGGTGGTAGTGGTGTTTGGGGCCAGATACCAATGACTCCACATCCATCTCTCCAGGCAGACGACGTAAAGAAAATGGTGATGTATATATTATCGCTGGATTGATGTTGATTTTTTGAATTGACCATCTAAACGAAATATTTAGTTCATTACCCTATGAATTTTCAAAACGATGCTTGAAATGAGAAATTTTAGATCAGTAATAGTTGTTTTGGTTTCATTGGCTTTGTTTGCCGGCTATTGTAAAGTAGCAGAGAACAAAGTAAAACGCGATTCGTCGGGTAAAATATTGGTTGACCCCAAACCAAATCCTGCATACCTGTCCGTTAAAGAAAGCATCCGTGCTATTCATATGCCTGCAGGTTATCATGTGGAACTTGTGGCTGCCGATCCCCTCGTTATTGAGCCCGTTGCGGTTGTATGGGATGGTAATGGCAGAATGTATGTAGCCGAAATGCGGACGTACATGCAGGATATAAATGGCAGCGGGCAGAATCTTCCAATATGTACAGTAGCAAGACTGGAAGATGTGAATGGTGATGGTAAGATGGACAAAAGGACTGTTTTTATAGATAGTGTTGTATTGCCGAGGATGATGTTGTGTGTAGGGAACAAATTGCTGCTGAATGAAACCTATTCCTATAATATTTACAGTTACGAAGATCATAACGGTGATGGACAAGCTGATGAAAAGCTGCTGGTCTACAAAAATGATAAACCAGATACACGAAACCTGGAACACCAGAAAAGTGGTTTGCTCTGGAACCTCGACAACTGGATCTATGTGAGTTGCGATCCTGTACGTTTTCGCTATGTAGATGGAAAACTCATTGTTGATTCACTTGCTAATTCTCCGGGTGGACAGTGGGGTCTTGGTAATGATGATTATGGCCGCTTGTTTTTTTCGGCAGCAGGTGCAGAAATTCCCGCCTTAGGTTTTCAGATCAATCCTTCCTATGGCTTACTTAATCCAAAGGATCAGTTTGATAATGAATTCCAGGCCGTTTGGCCCATCATTGCAACGCCGGATGTTCAGGGTGGAATGGGCAGGTTAAGGCCAGATACTACCTTAAATCATTTTACCGCCAGTTGTGGACAATCTGTATATAGAGGAAATGCCCTACCTGCTGATTTACGCGGTGATCTGTTGATTTGTGAACCGGTTGGACGACTAATCAGGCGTGCCAAAGTGTATGAGGATAGCGGAAAAGTGAAATTAAAAAATGCCTACCTGAAAGAAGAGTTCATTGCATCAACCGATATGAATTTTCGGCCGGTAAATACTACAACCGGACCTGATGGGTGCCTTTATATTGTTGATATGCACCGTGGCATTATCCAGGAAAGTACATGGACAAAAGACGGAAGTTTTTTAAGACCAAGAATTCTGCAAAAAGACCTGGATAAGAATTTCGGGCGTGGTCGCATTTATCGTGTGGTTCATGATGGTTTTAAACCACAGGAGAAACCCCAATTGCTTACGAAAACTTCTGATCAGTTATTAGCATACCTCGATCATCCAAATGGCTGGTGGAGAGAAAATGCACAAAAAGAAATCATCGCCCGTGGAGATCGTTCGGTTATTCCTGCACTAAAGGAAATTGCATTGGGTAAACATGTTTCTATAGGAAAACAAACCGGCGCATTGGCAAGAATACACGCATTGTGGACTTTGGAAGGACTCAATGCAATTGACAAAAGCCTTTTAACTGAAACGTTTAAAGATAGTGATAGCGAGGTTAGACGTAGCGCTGTATGGATAAGCGAAAGATTTTTGAAAACTCCCGATGAAGACATGATTACGCAGTTGGCTTCATTAAAGAATGATCCATCAGCAAATGTTCAGACCCAATTGTTACTTTCTCTTTCTTATTGTAAATCTCCCAATGCTAAAATTGTTACTGATGAGATTGTAGCTTCTGCTACCCGTCAAAAACCAATGTTTAACATGGTTGCAAACAGCATAGAGGTTAATAAGAACACTTTTTTATTTGGAAGCAGACTTGCAAATATGTCGCCTGCAAACAGAAGTTTAGTGCTTAATGGGGAAGCCATTTACAAACAACTCTGCAGTAGTTGTCACGCTGCCGATGGAAAGGGATTAATGGTGGGAGACAATATGGCTGCTCCGGCACTATTAGCTTCGCCCAGGATAACAGGCGACAAAGACGCACTGGTAAAAATATTATTGAATGGATTGTCCGGACCAATCGATGGAAAAACCTATAACAATGTAATGGTTCCATTTGGAGCAGCTAACAGCGATGAATGGGTGGCATCGGTACTGAGTTATATACGTTATAATTTTTCGAGAGATTCAAGAAGGAATTCGCCGATTGTAACAGCAGATGATGTAAAAAAAGTAAGAACAGTGACGGCAAGTCGTACCAACATGTGGACCATGGAAGAATTAAAGGCTGATGTCATAAAATGATAGCACCGACGTTTATTTAAAAATGCTAATATAAAAGTTTCATAAGCAACAATGGCAAGTTAGCCGGGTTGTTCTCAACCTGGCTTTATTTTTTTATTTACTATCTTAACAAAAAATATTCATTAAATATTTCAAAGCCATGATCCGATTTGCATGTATTGCGATAGTATTATTATTCTGTGGTTTTTCTTCTATAGAATCTACAGGAAAGGCAGAAAGCGGGAACTCAACAACAGCTAAGCCAAAATGGAAAAAGTTATTTGATGGTAAGACGAATGCTGGTTGGCATATGTATGGTAAAAATTATGTTGGCAGTTCATGGAAAATTGAGGACGGTGCATTTCACCTGGTGCCGGAAAAGGATCCACAAAGCAGGGGCGATTTAGTTACGGATCGTGAGTATGAAAATTTTCATTTAAAACTGGAATGGAAAGTAGCGGCTGGTAGTAACAGTGGCGTAATTTTTTTGGTGCATGAAGATACATTGAAGTACAAGCAAACTTTTTTTACGGGATTGGAAATGCAGGTACTCGATAATATTGCTGCATCAGATAACAAAAAGGAAAATCACCTGGCGGGAAGTTTATATGATCTTATTGGGAAGGCAGAAGATTCTCAGCCAAAACCAGTAGGAGAGTGGAACCAAAGCGAGATTATTTGCGACCAGGGTAAGCTTACATTGATATTGAATGGCAAAACTGTGGTTAGTACTACTCTTTGGGATGAAAACTGGAAGAATTTAGTTGCCGGTAGCAAATTCAAAACCATGCCTGATTTTGGAACCTATAAATCCGGAAAAATTGCACTGCAATACCATGGTGCAGAAGTTTGGTATCGTAATATCATGATCTTAGATAAAGGTAAATAAATCCATTATTTACGTATCCTTTGCGCCTCTTTGCGTAACACTTTGCGTTTTCTTTGCGGTTATTTTTTACCGCAAAGAAAACGCAAAGTGTACGCAAAGGATACGCAAAGATGGATTTCTAACACTCCTGCAAAGCTGCAGTCCTCTCATTTCTATTCCCACAGAAGTATTATTAAAATAATCTTCAATCATTTTTGTAGTTAACCCTTTATTAAGTTTTTATTAGCCGTCTCATTGCAATTTTACTGCTGGTTAATTATTATAAGACTCATTTATTATTTCGATTGCAAAATTATCAGCAGCTATATGAGACAATTGACAACATTATTCTTTTTCCGTATACCGGCGTTCTGTTGAACGCCTGTTTTGTTTGATGATGTTGGTCGTTAAAAATTAGTTGTGTTAAAAGATAACCTTATTGAGAAGTAACAAACCATTAATTGAAAAACCAGTTTATTGAACGCCCCGGTTGTTTGGGGGTTCAATAAACATTTTTTTTAAACACTGTTTGTTTTAATTAAAGTCACATGCAGCAAAACGATTTCTTTTCTAAGCCAGGATCTCTATTTAAGTTCATCGTATTTTTCAATCTATTATTGGGCGCTTCTATACAGGAAATGCAGGCGCAATCCATCACCAAATATGTTGACCCCTTTATTGGATCGGGTGGACACGGACATGTTTTTGTTGGAGCCAGTGTGCCTTTCGGGGCAGTTCAGATAGGTCCCAATAATTTTTACAAGGGTTGGGACTGGTGTTCCGGGTATAATTATGGCGACAGTGTTCTGATTGGATTTTCCCAAACACATCTTAGTGGTACCGGAATTGGCGACCTGGCCGATGTCCTGATCATGCCTTATACAGGTCCTGTGAGAATTAGTAAAGGATCGGAAGCAAAAGTCGACACCGGTTATGCTTCTCATTATTCTCATCAGTCAGAAAAAGCAAGACCAGGATATTATTCGGTGAAATTATTGGATCATAATGTTGATGTGGAACTAACAGCCTCTGAACGGGTTGGTTTTCATCAGTATCATTTTCCTGCTAACAAAGAAGCACACGTAATCATCGATTTGAAGGAAGGGATAAATGATCGTGGAACGGATACCTATATCAGGAGAAAAGATAAATACACCCTGGAAGGTTATCGGTTTTCAAGCGGCTGGGCCAAAGATCAGTGGTTGTATTTTGCTATTCGTTCTTCTCAACCCATTGAAGCGTTTAGTGTTTATGACGATCGTTTACTATTGCAAGGCGATAGCGGAAAAGGTAAGAATATAAAAGGTTTGATAAGTTTTGGAAAATCTGCGCCGGCAACATTGCAATTAAAAGTTGGGATATCACCCGTAAGTTCAGCAAATGCATTGGCAAATATTGATGCCGAAATTCCACATTGGAATTTTAATAAAGTGGTGCAGGAAGCAGAAAAAAAATGGGAGAAGGAATTAGCTAAAATTAAGATTGAAACAAATAATGAAGCCGATAAAAGAATATTTTATACTTCTTTGTTTCATACCATGATTAACCCCAGCTTGTTTAATGATCATAATGCAGATTTCAGGGGTGCAGATAAAAAAGTTTATGAACACGCTTCTTTTTCCAACTATACCGTGTTCTCATTATGGGATACTTATCGTGCAACACATCCGCTTTACATTCTTACTCAGCCTGAGCGGGTTCCTGATATGATCAATACGATGCTGGCCATTTACAAACAACAGGGAAAATTACCTATATGGCATTTGATGGGCAATGAAACAGGAACGATGGTTGGCATCAGTAGTTTGCAGGTTATTGCAGAAGCTTACTTAAAAGGAGTACAGGGCTTTAATGTGAATGAAGCATATGAAGCAGTGAGAGCAACGGCAATGAGTGACGGGCTCGGCTTAAGTTATGTAAGGGACCTGAAATATATTCCTTTTGATAAGCAGGGTGGTTCTGTTGCCAGGGGAATGGAATATGCAATCAGTGATCTAAGCATTGCGCTGATGGCAGATCGCCTGGGTAAGAAAGAAGACTTTGAATATTTTTCAAGGAGAGCAGCCAGCTACAAATTATATTTCGACACTACCAGCCAATTCTTCAGAGGTGTAAAATCTGATGGCACAAGGGCGGATAATTTTTCACCTACACAGTCAAAAAATCGCGATTATACAGAAGGAAATGCCTGGCAATATCTTTGGTTGGTACCGCAAGATGTAAAAGGACTTATTTCATTATTGGGTAGTGAAAAAGCATTTGTCGAAAAACTCGATACGTTTTTTTCATTGACGATGAATGAAGATACAAAGCAACTCGTAGATCTCACCGGCTTAATAGGGCAATACGCTCACGGTAATGAACCCGGGCACCATATTCCTTATTTCTATGCATATGCTGGTCAGCAATGGAGAACTGCAGAAAAAGTAAATTATATCATGAGGGAATTCTATAAAGATATTCCCGATGGCATAATAGGTAATGAAGATTGCGGGCAAATGTCGGCCTGGTATATTTTTTCTTCACTGGGCTTTTACCCGGTATTCCCTGCATCCGGAAATTATGTTTTTGGCAGCCCTATGTTCGACAAGGCAACCATTAACCTTACTGCAGGTAAAAAGTTTACAATCGAAACGATAAACAGATCTCCTGAAAATATCTATATCCAGAAAGTTCAGTTAAACGGTAAAGATTACACGAAATTATATTTGCAGCATAGCGATTTAGCAAAAGGAGGATCTCTCAAAATAACAATGGGACCAAAACCGAATTACAATTTTGGAAATTTACCCATCAACAGACCTTAATATTTTCATTTGAAATGACTATGAAATTAATGCGCAAAGGATTAATGATTGTATCAGGCATTCTCGCTGTAGTAAGCGTCAATGCCCAGGGATATAAACCTTCTACAAATACCCTTGATAAGAAACTCATGTTTGGATACCAGGGCTGGCATGCAACACCAAATGATGGAGCAGGAAATAATGTGTGGAGACATTGGTTTAATCGAAATTCACCAGATTCTGGAAATGCAAATTTTGATGTATGGCCCGATATGAGTGAATATCCCGCTAACACGCTGGAAGCAACCAATATGAGTTACCCGGATGGATCACCGGCAATGCTGTACTCTGCTTACAAATATGAAACGGTTGATGTACATTTTAAATGGTTAAAGGAACATCAGCTTGATGGTGTTTTTGAACAGCGCTTCCTGAGTGATATAAGACCAGGTGGCGGAAGAAAACATTTTAACCAGGTAGTGGCAAATGTAAAAAAGGCAAGCGAAAAATATCAACGGGTGTTTGTGATCATGTATGATATTACCGGTGCAGGAAAAAACTGGAAGGAGACACTTGTTTCTGATTGGAAATTCCTGGTGGATTCTTTACAGGTAACAAAGAGCAAAGCTTATTTACATCATAAGGGCCGTCCATTATTGGCCATTTGGGGATTTGGATTTTCGCATAATGCATTTGCAACTGCCCAACAGGTTGACTCATTAGTACGCTGGTTACATGGCGACGCAGAAAAAAGATACCAGGCAACAGTGATGGGAGGTGTAAATGACAACTGGTTAACCCATACCAGCGATTGGATGGCAGTATACGATCAGTTGGATGTGCTTAGTCCATGGGCCGTAGGCAGATACAGGGACGATAGTACAACTGATAAATTCAGGGATCGCGCTGTTATTCCGGATATAAAATATTGCGCACAAAAAAAGATTGACTATTTACCGGTTATTTTTCCTGGATTTTCATGGTATAACCTTCGTCGCGGCAGAACTCCTTTTAACCAGATTCCGAGACGCGGTGGTGACTTCTATTGGAGACAATCCTATAATGTTATCAACGCAGGATCGAAAATGGTATACGTGGCAATGTATGATGAAGTAGATGAAGGAACAGCGATGTATAAGCTGGCGCCGGCTGCTCCAAAAAAACCTGTGAACGGAAAATTTATTTCAGCAGACCAGGACGGAATTAAATTACCCCCTGATTGGTATTTGACATTGGCTGAAGCAACCAGTAATATTTTGCGGGGTAAAGAAAAGAACACAGCTAATATTCCTGTATCGCTCGAAAAAAAAGCTCAGTTATCGGGATCAACAGATTAACGTTTAACAAAACGAACAGTTTTGTATATAGAATGTTCTCGAATTCTTTCTGCATATTTCAAGGCGCATTCTTCGTGTTACTTCGCGCTTTCGCATCTTAGTGGTTCAAAGATTATTATCAGGCTTTTTTTGAACCACTAAGACTCTAAAACACGAAGTAGCACGAAGAATTGCAAAAGATGCAGATTCAATACGACGGGTTTTAAATTTTTTAATGACAGGATTAAATCGGAAGACATGATCAATAAAAAATGGATTTTTATAATTTTTTCACTGATGAGCAGTTGTGTTTATGCACAAACAAAACATAGCAAGTCATCGAAGTTTACGAGTTATAAAGGTCTTATAATGGCAGGTTACCAGGGATGGCACAATACTCCGGAAGATGGCGCAGGAAGAGGTTGGGGACATTATTTACAGCGCGGCGAATTTGGTCCCGGAAATATTAAAATAGACATGTGGCCCGAAACCGGCGAGTATAAGAAATTATATCCAACGCCTTTTAAACATGCTGATAGCAGTGTAGCAGTATTGCCAAGTGATAATGATGAATCTACTACCGCTATTCGTTTCAAATGGATGAAAGATTATGGGGTTGATGGCGTTTTTATGCAGCGCTTTGTCGGTAACGTTAGGAAAGAAGGAGCCACCAGGAATCATTTTAATAAAGTTTTGGTAGATGCATTAAATGCTTCAAAAAAATACGAACGTGCAATCTCGGTTATGTATGATTTATCAGGGATGCGCGATAGTGTTGATGTTCCCTTGTTGATCAATGATTGGAAAAACCTGGTAGACAGTATTAAGATTACAAGCCAGGGGAATAAACAAACCTACCTGTATCACAATGGAAAGCCACTTGTTGTGATCTGGGGTGTCGGCTTCAACGATGGACGGAAGTATACGCTGGCCAGTGTAGAAAAGATTATCGACTTTTTGAAGAACGATCCCGTGTATGGCGGATGCTCGGTGATGTTGGGCGTTCCAACCTACTGGCGCGAATTTGGAAGAGATACTGAACCCAATACTCATCTTCACGATGTAATCAAAAAAGTGGACATTATTCATCCATGGACCGTAGGCAGATATAATAATGAAGAGGGTTATACCAAATATATGGAAGTGCAGAAAGCTGATATAAAATGGTGTAGTGAGAATAAGGTTGACTATGCCGCCACTGTATTTCCGGGATTTAGCTGGTCCAATTTAAATCCCACATCACGCTTTGACCAGATTCCCAGGAGGAAGGGACAATTTTACTGGATGCAATTATCGAATGCTATTAATAATCGTGCTGAAATGATTTATGTGGCCATGTTCGATGAAGTAGATGAAGGAACTGCCATAATGAAAGTATCACAACATCCACCGGTAGGTCCAAGTCGTTTCGTAGTTTTTGAAGAAGGAATTCCATCGGATTATTATTTGTACCTCACCGGTTTTGCAGGAAAAATGCTGAGGAAAAAAATCGCTTTCCAATCAGAGATTCCGCCACCCGTTATAAAGAAATAAAATTGAGAATAGAAATCATTGATGATTTATTGGTTGAGTTTAGCCCTGAATTTTCCACTTGTGATGGGTACTGATTCATTTAACCGGTTCATTGCAGTACCGCTAAATGTTCCGGCTATAATTTGTGTTGTTGCATCATAACTCGCAATGATTACAATTAATTCAACATTAAGATGGTTTTTATCAGAAAAGAAAATGTTATTTCCAAGGTTATCAAAAAATACGAAAGTGGCATTGTTCTTTGAAGAATAGTTTCCTGTTTTAACCGCAGAACCGGGTATATCTACCAGGATGGAGATTGCTGTATCCTTAGTAGGTGTTAATCCTACTAGCGTTAAAACTAATGAGCCATTTACATTTGTTGTAAGCGCTCCGTCGAAATACCCACTGTATGTTTTATTGTTCTGCGCAAACTCCCAGCTGTTCAAAGCCTGTGTTTGTATAGCAGGAGAATTTACAGTAATGCTAAAGCTACAAGCACCAATGCCTGCGGTAACCGGAATTTCATAAACACCAGGTAATTGTGGCGTGCCGGTGGCTTGTAGTACAACGCCTTGTACACCTGTATTGGTGAATTTTCCTATGGCTGAAAACGAGATCCCGTTAAGCAGAGGGGTGGCAATTTGATAAAGCCCGGTTTTTGAAACGTTAACCATTAGCGTTATGGAATTGGAACTGGTAAGTTTTATGCCGGTAATATATTCACCCGAAACTTTTGTGTTTAAGCAGGCATTTGGAAAACCTTCGGGACTGTATGTAGCAGAATCATTAGTGATAGCAGGACCTCCTTCATAACTGTATTCTTTTTTGCAGGTGGTTAATACACATATGAATGCGATAGCGATGAATAAAATGGGTAATCTTCTCATCAACAGGAAAATTTTAAATAGATGCCAGTGCTGGTTGTAGAATGAGGATGACTTCTAACTGCCTGACTCAATTTACAATTTAATTGTATGACGGATAGGAATGTATACAGAAAACGAAGGATTTATTTTTGATTAATAATAAACTGGAATTAGGGGTATCATTTCGGGAATTTCCTCCTTAGGGTAAAGAGTCAGTCTGCTAAAAATAAACATAAATTAACGACAAAGAATATGCGCTTTAATTTTAATAGAAACGGTGTTCTGTCATTGGCATTATTGTTTTGCCTGACTGTTTTCTTTGGGCTATCAAATGCAAGCGGACAGGTTAGCAAGACGAATTTTGAAGGAGAGAAGAGTAGCTGGCATGGGTTTGACAGGTATGACTTTATTATGGACGAAGAAACCCTGGCGATCTCAGCATTTAAAGCTCCGGCCGAAGAAAAAGATGCAGTAGGAGCTCCGGAAAAAGGTAAACGCAGATGTATAGTAGTGGTTCCTGCTAAAGCTGCTATAGGTAATCTCTGGTCATGGCAGGGTTGTTATTGGAACCATGAACCACAAACCGAAGTGGAATTATTAAAGCGGGGATTTTTTATCGCTTTTATAACTCCTGATCCCGGACGTCAATGGGATGCATGGTATACTTTTCTTACTGAGAAGTATGGACTTTCTCCAAAGCCCGCATTTATTGGTATGAGTAAAGGTGGAGTGAATGAGTATGACTGGACAACTATTCACCCTGACAAAGTTTCCTGTATTTATGCAGATAATCCAGCCATCAGGCATGATGCATTTATGAAGCTGGAAGAACTGGCGAAAAATGATGTTCCCCTGCTGAATGTTTGCGGAACTTCTGACTTTTTGCTCGATAAACACACACTGGCGATTGAAAAAAGATACCATGAATTAGGAGGTCGGATTACTGTTATGATAAAGGATGGACCTGCTCATCACCCACACAGTATTCAGAATCCTAAAATAATTGCAGATTGGATAGAACGAAATATGAAACTTACGACTGCTGGCAGGCCCGATTTTGCAGATAACAAATTTGCGAAATCTTACTATTATAGTTTGAACAACACTTACACCTACCTGAAGGAAGAAGATACCTATGCAACCAGTCGCGGGCCAGGATTTACGCCATGTTACGAACGTTATGAAGTAAAAACAAATAGTCAGTGGGGAATTACTGCAATGAGTATAATTGTTCCTTCGAATGCAGCCAAAGGAAAACCATGGGTGTTTCGATGTGGAAATGTTGACGAAAATGATGTAGTAGACCAGGCATTGCTGGCGCGTGGTTTTCATATCGTAATTAGCCCGATAACTGCGCAGGCCGGTTCTGTGCGTGAACAGTGGGATAGCGTTTATCTTTTCATGACTGATCATGGTTTTTCCCGCAAAGCGGTTATGGAAGGCAACGGCCCCTATGCAGGAGAATTGTATACATGGGCTTCGGCCAACCCGGAAAAAATTTCTGCTATCTATGGGGAGAATCCAATTATGCGGAGTTTAATGTCGAAAACAGCACCGCTGGAAAATCTTGCTCCGCTTGCAAAAGCAAAAATACCTGTGATGCACATCAGCGGGAGTTTGGATCCCTGGTTACAAAATCATACCATGCTGCTTCAAAAAAAATATAGGGAGTTGGGTGGAAAAATTTCTGTGATCGTAAAACAAGGCGAAGGTCATTTTTTGAAATTGACCGATCCTTCGCCGGTTGTTAATTTTATTTCAGCCACGGTTCAGTAAATAGAATTTCTAAAAATGTTATCAGATTTTTAACGATATCTCAGGCGAGTCTCCCCGCCGACAGAACAATTGAAAAAATGTATGCATTTATCGGCGGGGGACTCGCCGTCATTGCTGATTTAACACGGCGAGTCCTCCCGATCGTTCAAAACAATTCACAGCTGTTTAAAATATTTTAACCTGTTCAATTTTGGCGGAAGAGACTCGCCTGATAAGTTTGAAGGGATGTATTGAATGTTGGCTTTGCTATTCAGTTAATAGAAGATGTTGCCTTTTATATTCAAACGGAGTTTTATTCATAATCTTTTTGAAGTACCTGTTAAAATTCGAAAGATTATTAAACCCACTTTCATAACATACAGAATAAACCGTCATGTCTTTTTGCAATAGTAAGTTACAGGCATGCGCAACTTTTACTTCCAGTAAAAAATTATAGTATGTTTTCCGTGTTTTAGATTTGAAATATCTGCAAAATGCCTTGGGACTTAAGTTTGCTACTGCTGCAATATCTGTTAAGGAAATCTTGTTCTGAAAATTGGTAAGCGTATGGTGAAAAATTTTATTTAGCCTGTTAGCCTCGGCTTCTTCAAAATTTACCGGGTGATAAACAGAATTAACAAACTGCTTCTCTTTCGTCTTTGCTATTTTATCAAGTATACTCAACAAAGTTACTATGCGATCAATACCAGTTGCCTCTGGCAATTTCATAATCAAATCCCTTAACTGGTACCTGGTATCGCCTGTAATTTTTATTCCCTGCTTTGCTTTTTCCAGTAATGAATTAATGCTTTTTAATTCGGGACTGGAAAAAAACCTGTCACCTAAAAAATCACGATGAAAATATATTACAGTTACTTCTGCAGTTAATTTCGAACCCTTCAAAAAATATTCAGGATCACATCTCCACATGTGATCGAGATTGGATCCTATTAACATTAATTCATTCGATTCAAATCGTGACACATTGTTTCCGATGAACCGCGTTCCCCGGCCTTTATGTATATATATTAATTCTATTTCAGGATGAAAATGCCACTGATTGTAAAAGTTTGGCCCCTTATTCTGGCGAATATCAAACGATGACTCCGGTCCAAGCGATACTTTTAAGAGATGTGGTTTCATATACGAAAGATATAAAATTTACTCTAAATGTATCCAAAATTTGAAGATCATGTTACTTTAGTACCAGTTCTTGCGAATCGGTTGGAAACTATTGTTGATCAAAAAAATGAAATTTGATTATTGATTGCCAAACAGCGTTATAACGATTGCGCTATTAAACTTCTGACTATGCTATATGATGAGAAAAGAATGTCGAATGCCAACGACACATATACAGCTCCCCGGAAAGTGGTCGTAGCCGAATGCAGCAATACCAATCAGCAAACTGATCAAGTAATTTGGGATGCATTCAAAAGCGGAGACGAACTAGCTTTCACCCACATTTATACCAACTATTCAAGGCTGCTTTTTCAGTATGGATGTAAATATTCTGCGGATAAAGAATTGGTTCGTGATTGCCTGCAGGATTTTTTTCTATATCTAAAAAAGAACCGGCTTGGGTTTGGTTCAACGAATTCAATAAAACTGTATTTATTAAAAGCCTTTAGAAGAAGGGTTCTTGATTACCTAAGAAAAGATCGCATTCATTTGAATATCGTTGAACCTGCAGAATACATTCTCTTTGGTATCGAGTCGTCCATCGAGGCCGTATTTATTAATAAACAGATAAAAGCAGAACAGCTTGACCGGTTAAATAAAGCGTTGAAAACCCTGGATCGGATTGAACAGGACGTAATTTATTATTTCTATTTTAAAGGCATGAGCTACGAGCAAATAGCAGAGATTTTTAAATTTTCGCATGTATCCTCAGCCAGGAGGGTTATGTACAGAAGCCTTCGTCAATTGCGTGTGTATTTTAGCTATTCATAAAATTTGCAATTATATATCTCTGTATTATTTAATTCGGAGATGCAAGTTCAATGTGGTAGAAAAACAGGTAACCTGAAAAGGATAAATACGTCAACCAACCTGTTCGTATTTTTTTCAGAATAAAAATTTAAGGGCCGTCATATAATCGATCTTAACCTCATTCTACTTAAAAGTCAAGGGGATCATTGCAGAAATTTCCTAATTGCCATAATGAATTTTGAAGAATATGAACTCAAAAATATTTCCCGTAGGGTTTAGATTGTTTTTTGTTACATCAGTTATCATAGGCCTGGTTGTAGTTGGTATCAATATATCCTGCAAATGGGGCGGACAATCAAAATCAGGCAGCGCCGCTTCAATCAGTAAAGGCCAGGGTAGCAGTGGCACTATCGGGCATAAAACCTGGACCCAATATGGTGGAAGTGCTGATCAATCTAAGTTTGTAGACCTTCAGCAGTTTTCAAAAAAAAATGTGCAACAGCTGGAAGTATCCTGGACTTATCCAACAAAGGATAATTTATCTTATCGCTATAATCCTATCGTAATTGATAATGTGATGTATGTGCTTGCAAAAAACAATTCGCTGGTAGCACTGGATATAGCAACCGGGAAAGAAATATGGATTCATGCTAACCTCAATACTACTTCCAAACGAGGTCTTAATTATTGGGAAAGTAAAGATAGAAAAGAACGTCGCTTATTGTTTACCGTGAATAATACCCTGCAGGCAATTGATGCTACGACAGGGAAATCTATTCTAAGTTTCGGTACTAACGGATCGGTAGATCTAAGGCAGGATCTTGGTCGCGATCCGGCAACAATTGCCCGTGCCGCTTCAACATCACCAGGACAGATTTTTGAAGATCTGATGATATTGGGTTCCTCTCCTGGTGAGGCCTGGTTTTCAGCACCGGGTCATCTTCGCGCATACAATGTTATCACAGGTAAACTTGCCTGGGTATTCCATACTATACCATGGCCCGGTGAATTTGGTTATGAAACCTGGCCCAAGGATGCTTACAAATATGTTGGAGGTGTAAATTGCTGGGGTGAAATTGCTATTGATGAGAAAAGAGGGATCGCTTATTTTCCACTGGGTTCACCTACTTATGATTACTATGGAGGAGATAGAGAAGGAAGTGGTCTTTTTGGAAATTCGTTGGTAGCATTAGACGCCCGTACCGGTAAACGAATCTGGCATTTTCAAACTGTACATCACGACTTATGGGATTTTGATGTTGCAGCAGCACCACAGCTCATAACGGTTAAGCATAATGGAAAACAACTTGATGCGGTAGCAATAGCTACAAAACAGGGTTTTCTGTTTGCATTTGACAGGGTTACCGGGGAACCCCTTTGGCCCATTGAAGAGCGCCCGGTTCCTGCCAGTGAAATGCCGGGAGAAAAATCATGGCCCACGCAGCCTTTTCCTACAGTGATTCCGCCATTTAGCCGCCAAACGATTACTACAAATGAAATTAATCCATACTTAACTCCGGCACAACAGGAAGAATGGAAAGTGAGAATTTCTACTGCACGCAGCGGTTTATTTTATCCGCTATCCGATAAATATGAAACCATCACTATGCCGGGTGCCAATGGTGGAGCTATCTATGGCAATACTGCTGCAAATCCACAAAAAGGAATTGTGTATGTGGCAAATATGGATAAGCCTTCAGTATATAAATTGAAAAAAGAGGAACCTGTTGAATTAAGAACACCCTTATCAGCTGAAGATACTGTTCGTGCTTTGGCTGCGTACACACAGTTTTGCCAGACATGCCATGGCGCAAATAAAAGTGGTGCTGTTGGTCCTTCATTGGTAAATATCAACACCAGGGTTAGCTACGAAAATTTTAAGACTGTTGTTACCTTAGGCAGAGCGCAAATGCCGCCATTCCTTCACATTGGCGATCAGAATGTAATTGATCTTTATAAATATCTTTCAAATACGCAGGGCAGGCAAAGAGTTCGGGGCATTCAGTCGGGTAGTACATCAATTCCAGAGGGACCGGTTGTTGCTTCCGGTGGTGCACCATTACCTGCGCAAAACCAGGCACAGGCCATTGCAGCATTTAGTCGCAATGCAGCGCGAACCTATCCCGAAGGAGTAAAGGCTCCGGAAGTTCGTTATGTTGATGGTTCATCAACAGGCTATGGTTTGGGGCATCCCGATTTATTGGGCCCGCCATGGTCATCTATTGTAGCATATGATTTAAACACAGGAAATATTAAATGGAGAAGACCAATAGGATTCAACGAAAAACTGGGAAAAGAAACTGGTCTGCCTAGTGGAATCCAGGGAAAGGGTATGGTTGTTACCGCTACAGGATTGTTATTCGCTACCAGTTTAGATGGAAGGATTTATGCGTTTGATGAAGAAAATGGTAACCAGTTATGGTCAGCTAAATTACCAAGAGTTCCGGAAGGAATTCCGGCTATGTATGAATATGATGGCCGACAATTCCTGGTTGTTTGTGCAACAGGTGCAGCTATCGATAAAACAAAACCAGAAAGCGAAGTTGAAAGGGGCTATATCGTATTCGCTTTGCCAAAGAAAAAATAGTATGGAAATTTTGATGACATGATAATTCTGTTTTAAATGAATCTCAAAGAGCATGTTTGCACGATTTGATGATATAAAATAAAAAAAAAGGGTACTATAAATCAACGATTCGTTACGATGAAAAAAATTACGATGAAGATTATTTTGTTTTCGGCAATGCTAATGCTCTTTTCAGGTTTTGCGTCAGCTCAATCAACAGATGGTGAAATTAATGGGAGAGGATTAAGCTTTGTTCCTGATTATACATTCAAGGGATCCACGCTTAGTGGTTGGAAAGTGCTGGGTGATGCAAATTGGAAAGCAGAGAACGGTGAACTGGTAGGTACATCAAAAGAAACGACGGGTGCTGGATGGTTAATGTATGATAAAACTTTCCAGGATCTTGGCGTTAACACATTAATCAAAATTACCGGCGGAGGAGAAGCAGGTATTTTGTTACGCGCCGAAAAAACAACTGACGGATTAAAGGGAATACTTGTATCCATAAACAACGATTCTTCCCGCGCTTACCTGGTAACGTTAGATACAAAAGGAAAAATCCTCAGCAGCGAGCGGTTGCGATTTGCCGGTGGTATGATAAGAGTAGCACCAGCACCTAATCCGAATGCATCTGGCTCAGGCAGAGGAGGTGGCGGCGGCCAGGGGGGACCGAACAGGGCGAGTGGCCCAGCTTTACCAATTCAACGACCTCAATCGGCTTTCAAAGCAAATGATTGGAACCAATTGGAATTCATTCTCGATTTAAATATTCTTCGTGGCTTTATTAATGATGGTAACGGTCCGGGTGGCGCTACTGATGGTGCTGAGTTTGGAACTATTGCATTGTATGTCAGCGGTACTACTGAAGTGCGCTTTAAAGATTTTAAATATAAAGATCTGGCGTTGCGGCATCTGCCCAGGGAGCAAACATCCAGTCGTTTTGAAGTGCAGCAAATTAGCGATATGTATTATTCATGGAGTTCTTCCTCAGCAGATTTTAATAATGATGGCGTGCTGGATGTAGTTGCTGGTCCTTATATCTATTATGGACCCGATTATACCAGCTTCCGTGAAATTTTTCCGGCCTTTGCCTATAACCCATCTAAAGAATTCACTGAAGTAAATTGCCAATACAGTTTCGACTTTAATGGAGATGGTTGGATGGATGTATTTGTTGGTCCTCCTTTTGGCCGATTATATCTTAACCCAAAAGGTGAATCACGTCGCTGGGATATGACAGCCGTTATTCCGGGTAATATAAATTCTGAAGTAACCGAGTTCACTGATATTGATGGAGATAAGAAACCGGAATTGATCTACGGAACAAACTCAGGCGGAAATGCTGTATTGAAGTTTGCAAAATTCGATCCCGCCGATCCCACAAAACCCTGGAAAGCGCAAACCATTTCTGCGAACGGATATTTTACTGCGCATGGAATTGGTGCCGGCGATATTAACGGAGATGGGCGCAAAGATATTCTTAACCCATATGGCTGGTGGGAACAACCTTCCCGTGCAGGTGATACTAACTGGATCTATCATCCTGAAGCATTTGCACGGTACGGTCATCGGGGTAGTGGTGTTGGCGGAAGTGTAATGGCGGTGTACGATGTAAATGGTGATAAACTCAACGATGTGGTAACCAGTTTAAATGCGCATGGTTTTGGTCTTGCCTGGTATGAACAGAAAAAAGATGCAACAGGGAAAATTACTTTTGTAAGGCACATGATAATGGATGACTTCTCTACCAAAAATGCGGGTGATGTAAGTTTTTCCGAATTGCATGGATCAACTTTTGCTGACATAGATGGTGACGGGATAACAGATTTCATTGTAGGTAAAAGATATTTTTCGCATGTTGATACTTATCTCGACCCAGATCCATTCGGAGCTCCGGTTATTTATGTATTTAAAACCGTGCGCGACAAGAAAGCTCCTGGTGGTGCATTATTTGTACCAGAGCTGATACATAACCGGTCTGGTGTTGGTTCCGATGTACAGGCGGTAGATTTGAATAAAGATGGCGCCACCGATATTATAACATCTACTAACAGGGGCACATTTATATTTTGGAACAAGCAGGGAAAGAAAACGGTGGCTAAACAGAAATGATTGATTTGTTAGCGTTTATATTCCCCGGATAAAGAAAATGGTAAAAATGCGGTATCATTTTACATTTTTCTTCCTTGTATTCATAGAAGACTGTTAACAAAACAAAATTTATTGTTCAATTTTAAAGCGCTAATTTATTTATGAAAATTCTGCTGTTTCTTTTAATGTTGATCATCGGCATTGTTTTAACAGTTCATTTAACCATGAACGCGCAGGTTGGAGTAATTGTAAAGAATTCAAAAATGGGTAATGCCCTTTTCTGGACCATCGGCGCAATAGCGGCGCTTTTGATCGGTGCAACCGGATGGGATAGCGGTGTTTTGGCCAGGATTAAAGATGTTCCGCTTTGGTTACTCACTGCGGGAGCAATAGGGGCGGCCCTGGTGTTTGGAATTGCCTGGGTTATTCCCCAGATTGGTGCTGGTCCGGCATTTGTATTAATGATAGCGGGACAGGTTTTAACTGGCATCGTTTTTTCTCATTTTGGATTAATGGGTTCGCCTATTGAACCGATATCTTTTATGAAAATAGTTGGGGTTGTGTTGTTAATGGTTGGTGTAAGTATTATAACATTTAGTAAATAGGAGTGATTATGAGTAAGAGTTTTTTAAACAGGCGCGATTTTGTTCGAATGTCCGCTATGGGTGGTGCTGCTTCATTGTTTTCTCCATCGTCATTTGCATTGGGAGAAGCGGCAAAAAAATCTGATATCGGCGCTACTTTTATTTTGTGGGGATATGGTGCAAATTCACTTGAACCATCTTTGAAAGATATGTCGCAGCTCGGATTTCATGCTTTCGAAACTTTTGGTAATGTTATAGAACAATTTGAAAAAGAGCGCGGTGGAATAAAAGAACTTATTGCAAAATATAATGTTCCCATTGTGTCAGCATTTTGTGGCGGAGATGTTCTTGATCCATCAAAAAGAAAAACAGAAGTGGAGAACCTGGCGAGATGGTGTAAGCTGCTGAAAGATAATGGTGGTAAAGTGATAGAATATTGCGCTACAGGTAAAAGAGAAAAGAATTTTAATTACAAGGATTATAAGGATGTGATGATTGAGTCGATGAATGAGTATGGAAAAGTAGTTGCGGATCATGGACTGGTTTGCGCGTTACATCCGCATACAGGTACACCGGTTGAGACAGAAGAAGAAGTGTACTATGTTATGGAAAATGTGAATACTACCTATATGAAATTTGGACCCGATGTAGGGCAATTGGAAAAAGGCGGTGGTGACCCGGTAAAAATATGTAAAGACTTTATGCCGTTGATCGAACATGTGCATCTGAAAGATTATTCGGGTGGGGATAACGGTTATCTCGGCTATGCTCCCCTTGGAGACGGCAAAGTAAAAATAAAAGAGTTGCTGAAAATGTTTGAAAAAAGGAGAAATAAGATGGCGGGCATGATCATGTTCGAATTGGATTCCGATAAAAAAACCAAGATGCCTTATAGTGAATTCGAAGCCGCAAAGCGATCGCATGATTATCTCCAGACATTAGGTTACAAATTCAAAGGGTAGATTGACTTAGGATCACTTCGAAGCTCAATCAATTTCTTGCCATAACAGAGTTAAAAGTATTTTATTCCTATTTGGTAAAGTTGGCTCACGTACAATGTATAACTGGAAGAAGCGGCTACCGTTTTTTCCAAGGCATATAATTGTCGACGGCATAACCATAGCCAGGATTAACGCGTGAAAAAGTTGGGGTTATTTAATATGAAAGTTTTAGAAAATTTTATAGACGGTGTTTGGGTTTCAAGCCGTGAAACAAGTTCCTCAGATGTAATTAATCCTGCTACACAGGAAATATTAGCAAAAGTTCCGCATGGTGCATACACGGCGAAAGACGCGGCACAAGCCATTGATGCTGCTGCAATAGCTTTTGTTTCATGGAGCCAGGTGTCTCCAATGCGCAGAGTTCAGCCATTGTATAAATTGAAACAATTACTGGAACAACACGCAGAAGATATTGCGAGAACAATTACGCTTGAATGTGGAAAAACACTGGCAGAATCGAGAGGAGAAATTCAAAGGGCCATTGAAAATGTAGAAGTGGCCTGCGGAACCCCGATATTAATGCAAAGTGAATTTTCCGAAAACATAGCCGGTGGCATCGACGAATTTATGATTCGACAGCCTTTGGGAGTTTGTGCATGTATTGCGCCCTTCAATTTTCCGGGCATGATACCATTCTGGTTTCTTCCATATGCTATTGCCTGCGGAAATACCTTTGTATTGAAACCTTCGGAGAAAGTACCCTTAACGATGATGAAGGTTTTCGAATTGCTCGAACAGATTGATATCCCTAAAGGAGTAATTAACTTAGTACATGGAGGAAAGGATACAGTTGATGCCATCCTGGAACACCCGGAAGTAAAAGCGATTAGTTTTGTGGGTTCGTCAACAACTGCCAGGTATATTTATTCCCGTGGTGCAGCTAATGGAAAAAGAATTCAAGCCCAGGGTGGAGCTAAAAATCCTGTAGTTATTCTCCCGGATGCCGATATCGAAATGTCTGTACAAATTATAACCGACAGTGTTTATGGTTGTGCCGGTCAGCGTTGTTTGGCCGCATCAAATATTATAACGGTGGGGGACAATGGAAATATAAGAGAGGCTTTATATGAATCTGCAAAAAACAGAACTACCGGGTTTGGATTAGATGAGAAAATGGAAATGGGTCCTGTTATTTCGCGTGAAAGCAGGTCAAGAGTGGAGAACCTTATAGAATTAGGCGTGAAGGAAGGGGGTAGCATTTTGCTTGATGGCAGGAACGCAAAAATTGAAGGGTTTGAAACAGGTAATTTTCTCAGGCCAACTATTCTCGAGGGTTTGCCCTTGCATGGCGATGTGGTGAAAACGGAAATATTTGGCCCGGTAATGAGTCTTATTTCATTAACAACTGTTGATGAAGCGATAAGTTTCATCAATGGAGGCCGGTATGGAAACATGGCCTGCCTGTTTACAAGCAGTGGCGCTAACGCACGCAAATTCAGAAGCCTGGCCAATGCGGGAAATATTGGAATCAATATCGGCGTAGCTGCGCCTATGGCACAATTCCCTTTCAGTGGATGGAAGGAAAGTTTTTTTGGTGATCTGCATGGGCAGGGAAGACATGCCATTGAATTTTTTACGCAAACCAAAGTGGTGGTTGAAAGATGGCCGAAGGAATGGTCGCGGAAGTTCTAAGAAATTAATAATTAATAATGAATAATTAATAATACTTTTTTGTTTGGCGTTTTTTAAATAGCAGACAGTTTTTATTATTAATTATTAATTACTAATAATTAATTATAACCAGATTTTTTAAACAATAACTATAGACATTAATGCTTACGTTGAAAAAAGCCTTTTGTCCACCTTTTAAGTTACAATCCTCTTTCAATTTTATGGGAATAGATTGTATTGTTACAGATCTTAGTCATACCATTAGCACAGAGGATCCCACTTTTGTTGGTCATCAGAGAACGTTAATATGGAGTCATTTAACGCACGAGGAAACACAGAAGATGGGGTTAACCAAACCTCCTTATTCTTATAAAGTGGTAGGGTTTACCATGTGTGATCACTCAAATACGCATGTTGATGCTATCAATCATGTTGTAAATGAGCCCGACGCACGTGCAATTAATGAGTTGCCGCTTGAATGGTTTATGGCTCCCGCTGTATGGTTCGATTTTTCACATAAAGAAGCTAATAGCTATATCAGCAGGACCGATATTGAAGAAGCTATTGCTGCAACCGGTGTAACCATCCAGCCACAATCAGTAGTTTTATATTATACGGGCTGGTATAAAAAATGGAAAAAGCCTTTTGAATATATTAAAAACTATCCGGGTCTCGACAGAAGTGCAATAGAATACCTCAATGACCTGGGAGCAATAAGCATTGGTGCAGATGCGCCCAGTATTGATAGTTATAATGAAGTGGCAGTGGTGAAAGAACAACCTGCTCATATTGTTTGCAGGGAAAGGGAAATTCTTAACCTGGAAAATATGGCACAGGTAGATCTTATTCCTTCACATGAATTCTGGTTTGTTGGTTTACCACTAAAAATTAAAGGTGGATCAGGATCTCCTTTGAGATGTGTAGCTATAGTTCCGGAAAATAAAAAGAAATAAATTGTATGAGTCTACCTAAAGAAATGGATGCATTAGTGTTGAAGGGTGTGCGTGATTTTGTTATCGAAACAGTAGCAGTACCAATGCCTGATGCTGATGAAGTAATATGTAAGGTGGATACCACTTATATATGTGGTACCGATCCCCATATTATCAACGGAGATTTTCCGGGATTTTGGCCAAGATCATTTGACTTTGTTCCTGGTCACGAGTGGTCGGGAATTGTGGTGCAGGCTGGTCAAAAAGCGGGTCAGTTAGGATGGAAAGAAGGAGATCGCGTTTGTGGTATTTCACATTGTGGTTGTGGTTATTGCGAAATGTGTATGAAAGGCAGGTATAATTTATGTTTGAATTATGGTCACGAGGAACGTGGCCACCGTCAATACGGACATTATACTCCTGGAGCATATGCACAATATATGCGCACTTCCATAAAAAGCATCTATAAAATCCCGGATTCAATGTCGCTGGAATATGCTGCCTGTGTAGATCCGCTTAGTATTGCATTATATACCGTTAAGCGTTCACGCATGCAACCTGGTGATGATATTTTAATTTTGGGAACAGGTCCCCAGGGATTAATGGCAATACTTTGTGCAAAGGCTTTAGGTGCCGGAAGAATATTAGCGGTTGGAAGCGGTGACAGACTAAAAAAAGCTGAAGAGTTTGGTGCAATAACCATAAGTTATAAAGATGGAGATGTGGTAGAAAAGGTAAAGTCACTTACTAATGGCAGGGGTGTTCCTGCAGTTTTAGAATGTGCAGGCACTGCTGAATCCATTACACAAGCTTGTTTATCAGCTTCGAAAGGTGGCGTGGTTTCGGTTATTGGTATTCCACATGCAGATCCTTCTCTGCCCCTGAAACGAATTGTACTGGATGAAGTGGAAGTGATTGGCAACAGGGCTAATCCCAATACGGCCCAGGAAGCAATTAATTTGTTGGTGAATAACCGGATTGATTTAAAACCGTTGTTAACGCACCGGTTTGCATTGAGAGAATTTGGAACAGCACTGGACGTATTTGAGAAAAGAAAAGATGGTGCTATTAAAGTAGCAACCAAACCAAACGGATTGAATTAATAAAACAGGTTCAATAAATAAAAAATTTACAATGGCGAATAAGGTAATGATTGTAAGCGGTGCTGCATCAGGGTTAGGTTTAGCCGCTGCTGTTAAGTTTGCTAAAAATGGATATAATATTGTGCTCATTGATATTAATGAAGAAAAAGGCAAAGCTGCTGAGCAAAAAATAAAGGGGATGGGCGTTGACGCAGTTTTTTGCAACTGCGATATTTCAAATAAGGATCAGGTTCAAAAAGCTGCCCAAATTACCAGGGAAAAATTTGGACGAGCTGATGTGTTGATTAATAATGCGGGCCTCGAAGTGCGCGGTAGCATTCTTCAATGTACAGAAGATGATTGGGACAGACTCTATGATATTAACCTCAAGGGAATTTATTTTATGTCGAATGCTTTTATTCCCATGATGATTACACAAGGTGCGGGCGCTGTAGTAAACACAGGATCTATTTTAGGTTATAGGACAGTGGGAGAACGTGCCGCCTATTCATCTTCCAAAGGTGCCATTGATACACTTACACGCAGCATGGCATTCGACCTGGCTCAAAACAATATCAGGGTTAACTGCGTGGTACCCGGTGCTATCGACACACCGCTGATAAGAGGATCTATAAACGATTCACCGGACCCCGCCGGAACAGAAGCTTTCCTGGGATCAAAAAGTGTTTTTAACCGAATGGGAACACCTGAAGAAGTTGCCAACGTAATGTATTTCCTGGCTTCCGATGAAGCTTCGTTTGTTACTGGTGCAGCTTACTTTGTAGATGGGGGATGGTCGATAATGTGATGATTAAAAGGTCAAAATTAAAAAGTAAAAATTCAAAAATGGAAAGCGTTTCATTTTGAACAATCCGGGTTCTCATTTTTTGACTTTTGATTTTTGACTTCGTCCTTCCATAATTTATTTCATACCAATTAAATCAACCACCGTGCTGTATTTGGAAGATAGGAAATCGCTGATCAATAAAGCCATCACTTATTTGCTACAAATAAAAGATGCCGATATCAGGCTGTTGAATATCCACCAGTGTCGTTTTGCAGTTGATAACTCAATACATATAGGAGGTGCATTCTCAGCTACCATTCCAATGGTTAGTCTTTTTTATGGGGGTATCATCGACCTTAATATAGAACAGCCTACTGCTACAGACCAGGATGTTTTTGTTTTAAGTAAGGGACATGCGGTTGCCACGCTGGCTTCCATTTATTCCGACCTGGGATATTTTGATCCTGCTGTATTAAAAAATTCACGATCAGTTTCAAGCATATTAAATGGCCATCCTGGTCCATTATTGCCCGGAGTACATGTGGCTACAGGGCCAATGGGACAAGGAATGGGCGTAGCACAGGGCTTTGCCATTGCGGGTCAAAGGGCTCCGTCATTTGATGTATATGCGGTTACAGGTGACGGTGAATTGCAGGAAGGGCCAATCTGGGAATCCGTAATGTATGCAGGATATAAAAGATTGGAAAATCTCTGCGTAATGGTAGATAACAATGGAGGTCAGCTTGATATCGTCAATACTTTGCATTTTCCCTATAATAGCCTGAGTGCAAGTTTTGAAAGTTTTGGATGGCGGGTGATTGAAGTAGATGCCACGCAGTATCATACGGTTTACCAGGCATTACTTGAATTCAAATATAGCGGGAGAGATGGCAGGCCAACAGCTATTATTTGTAAATCTACAAAGGGACATGGTGGCTTTTCTGACTATATGAATAGTCATAAAACAACCATCTCTAATGATGTATTGGATCAGGAAAGCCAGTTACAAAAAGATCAGCGGGCAGCAAGGGAAGCCGAGTTCTGTAATTTCTATAATAGCCTGAAAGCCGGAAATAAATATGAGGATGTTACAGCGATATTGAATGAACATGCAGCTAAAATGGGTTTCACTATAGAACTTGAAAATAATATTGCATCGGCAGTTAAGTCAGTGTCTACAGCTGTAAAAACAAAAAAAGCACCTGTTCGAAATAAGAAAATTAATTATATAAACCAGGCTTTGCCCAAATTAGAAATAGGAAAATCTTTCAGCGCGCACAAAGTTATTGAGTCGGCGATGAAAGTATTTGCGCAAGACAGGAGAATTGCATCGGTTGATTCAGATTTGGCTTCAACCAGCGGCCTGCAGTCAGGGGTAGGTTTCGTAGATAAATATCGTGCATTAAATGTAGGTGTTGCCGAAGCAAACATGATGTTGATCGGCGAAGCATTTTCAATATTAGGTTTAAACACATGGATCAGTACATTTTGTCCATTCTATGATTGGAAAGTTTTGAGAAGAATAGCGGTTGGTCACCAGGAGAGACTGGAAGTAATTGCTGACAAGGGATGGTTATCGGAGGGACATGCTTTGGATCTCACCATGGTAGCAACGGCTGCAGATCTTGAAACACAATCCAATGGCGCAACACATATGGGTAACGATGACCTGCTTTTATTGAATGAAGCGGCTCATGTAAAAATTATAAATGTATCCTGTCCCCGGCAATTATTAGGTGTTATGAAATGGATCATGGAAGGAGACAAGGGATTGGTTTACCTGCGAATTTTGAGAGCGCCATCGGAAGTGATCTATAATGAAGATTTTGTTTTTGAATTTGGAAAAGCATATACCCTAAAAAAAGCAGCAGAACCTTCAGCGTATATGGTAAGTTCAGGCAGGGGAGTTTATGAATCTATCCAGGCTGCTGTATTATTGGAAGCAAAGGGTTTACCGGTTTCGGTAATTGACATGCCATCAATTGATGAAAATATGATTCTTGATATATATCGTTCGGGTAAGCCTGTGTTTATAGTAGAACAGAATAACGGGTATATTTTCAGCAACGTCAGAAAGCTATTGTTTGCGAAGGAAACAAACCTGCAAACACAAAGGTTATTCCCGATCAATACCGTAGGTGGGGGAGAACTTCATTATATTCATTCAGGTACCTACTCCGAATTAGCCGCTCATTACGGGTTGGATGCAGCTCATTTAAGTCAGACCGTTTTAAACACATTAAAAATCAAACAACCTAAAGCCGAATTGATATGACTATAATTCATGAATCCGAAGTTCCGGAAGTAGAACACCCGGGAAGGTATATGCGGTGGCTTGCAAACCAGGATTCACTGCAAGCAAAGAATTTGTCGGTATGCGTTATTAGGGTAATGCCTGGTGAAACGGTCAGGCCGGCACATTCTCATCCCAATAGTGAGGAACTGATTTATATTATCACCGGATCAGGAAAAGTGATGATAGAAAATGAAGTGGGTGATGTAAAATCGGGGTCGGCTATACTTTTTGAACAGGGAAAAGTTCATATGCTTAAAAATACCGGTGATGTTGAAATGAAAGTAATTTGCTTTTTCGCACCCGCGACCAATGTAGACAATTACAAAACATTCGAAAACATCTTGTTTCCGGAATAATTGTTAGATCAAATTTTGACGTGGTTCGTCTACCTCTATTTTTGAAAATGAATTATAGCTTATAGCAGCAATCCTATTTTTCATGGTCATACCGGTTTATTCTTTCACTTTCCCATCTGCACTTTGCTTATTCTCAGTCTGCGGTTAATAAAACAGCCAAAAAAAATCATTTCTTTCGAATACTTTCGCGTTCATTAAAAACTGCCTGGACGACTTTTGTACGGTTGCAATTTTTCCAAAAAATCTCCAATGTGTTTTTTGAGATTTTCTCCCGGATGTTTACGACCCAATGCTAACAGGCAGGCTAATTTTTTATTAACTCAAAACTAACAGGTTTGATTTGGCAGGAATCCGTTTATTTTTTTCCTTGCCCATTCTAAAAAAAGGATATACACTCCTTTATAAGCAATTGATTGATAGCGTAATAGGTTTTTCTATAAAATTTATTGGATAAATTCTGGCTGTTAATAGGCTGTTAATGCTTTATTAATGAGTTTGCTTCAATTTTGGTCTGCTGATAATTGATTGCTTTAATAATGCTTTATGAGAAGGATTTGTTTTTGCCATACCCCAACCGCCTACGTAATATTTTGCGTAATTTTTTTAAGCAGGAAGTCCTATTCTTTTCTGCCAGATTACCGCATTTTTTTGCACTCCACTTTCGGGAACATGGATTCCTTTTTACATCGCATCATACGCAACAACGCACAACAAGAACCTGGGATACTGGCTATTCCCGGTATGTTTCCTAACACCTTAAAATCTTTTATTATGTAAAAAGAAAGAGGAAATAACAATTCATTGAATAGAACCCGAATTTTTGATCATTTAAACGAAACGCGATTGTCGAAAATTTTCTAACCAAAACCAAAAAATGCCTTTATGAGAAAGTTAATTTATTTATGGCTGATGGTTGCTTTGCCGGCTTGCCTGCTTGCTCATCAGGCAGCCATTAAAGGGAAGGTGACCCAACCGGAAGGAAGTAATGGAACCAGCAACTGCACAACTTTAACTTCCAATCACGCATTTATGAATGCAGCAGTCGGAGCCACTGAGATTACTTATACGATAATCTTGCAAAAACCTAACTACATATGAACAAAATAAACTACCTGCTTTTATTGATTTTCTTAATTCCGATAAGTCTTTTCTCCCAAACCACACAGGTGCGCGGTGTAGTAAAAGATTCTGCTTCCGGAATGCCTCTTAGCGGCGTTACGGTTGAACTGAGGAATGCAAAGGGTAAATTGGCCGGGGCCACTACCGATAAAAATGGTGCGTACAACCTCCAGTCAGCTACAACTGCTACCAGGATTGTTTTTTCTCACACTGGGATGACTACTGTTGAAGAGGATGTAACCGGCCGGCCGGACATTAGTATTTTCCTGGCACCAACTGCGGCTAGTCTTACAGACGTAGTGGTAGTAGGTTATACCTCGCAGAAAAAAATAACGCTAACTGGCGCCGTTTCGTCCATTAAAGGATCTGATATGGTTCGGACAAGAAATGAGAACGTGCTCAACACTTTAACGGGTAAATTGCCGGGTGTGCGTGTATCTCAGAAAAGTTCAAGACCAGGTGCTTACGATGCAACGATTGATATTCGTGGTATGGGTGCGGCCGTAACGAACCCCCCGAATAACACACCGGTACCACCGCTTTTTGTAATTGATGGAATTATTCGCGATAAAGATTACTTCGCCCGTATGAGTGCCGAAGAAATTGAAAGCGTTTCTGTTCTTAAAGACGGATCTGCAGCCGTATATGGTTTGCGTGCTGGTAATGGTGTTGTTGTGGTTACCACTAAATCTGGTAAATCACAAAATGGCAAAGTGGATATTACTTTCAACTCTGCTGTTTCTATGCAGCAATATTTGTATGTACCGGAAAGTGTAACTGCACCAGAATATTTTTCATTGAGAAATGAAAGGGGCTGGCAGGATTTCAACGCAAATTACCTGGTTCGTACGAATCCTCAATTTACCGATGCGCAATTTCAGCCTTACCTGGATGGAACAAAACAATCGTACAACTGGATGGACCAGACCTTCAGGAAAAATACGCCGCAGTATGATAACAGTATAAGTGTAAATGGTGGTAGTGATAAAATACGCTACTATTTTAACCTGGATTATACAAAACAGGAAGGTTCCTATAAAAGTGGCGATTTGAAATCGGAGCGTTGGGCTCTGCGCAGTAACCTGGATGCCCAGATTACAAAAGGGTTAACGGCAAGGGTTCAGATAGGATCTATATTAACAAATACCAAAGAGCCGAATGGTTCAGGTTGGCCAACTTATAAAGCTGCATGGTTAACACGTCCGGATGCACCTTATTATGCTAATGATAACCCGGATTACCCTAATGGAGATGCTTCTGTATTGTATGATCAAAACAATACGATGGTACAAACAAACGCTGATATGGTGGGATTAAACAGCAACAGGGATAAAAGATATAACGGAACCGTGAGTTTGACCTATGAAATTCCCTGGGTTAAGGGCCTGTCCATAAAAGGGTTATATGATTATGCAATGCGTCTTCCTGATTGGAATAATTATCATCGTGGATATAATTTATATCAGTACAATACCGCTGGCAACACCTATACTCCGATTCCAAGGGCTTCACCTTCAAATGTAGAGAAAGGCACCCAAACCTACTATGACAGGACGATGCAGGGAGGGATCTACTATAATAACTCCTTTAAAAGGCATAGTGTTAACGCCTTCGCTATTTACGAGCAAACTTATAACCAGTTCGATGGTTTCACCGCATTCAGAGAAATCCTGGTTGAATCTCAATACCTGTTTGCAGGTGAAGATAACAGGCAGCGCGCTGTACAGCAAACTCCCTGGGACCGTGCAAGTAAATCTTTGATTGGATCAGTAACTTATGACTTCGACAGAAAATACCTGTTGGATTTCAAGTTCCGTTATGATGGAAATTCCCGTTTTCCTGAGGGCAGCCAATTTGGTTTCTTCCCTGCAATATCAGCGGGATGGCGTATAGGTGAAGAAAAATTTATCAAGAACAATATTGACTGGATTTCAGAATTGAAATTAAGAGCGTCTTATGGAGAATTGGGTGATGATGGTACAGCAGGTAACTATCCTCCAACCCCAGGATACACTATTAATCCAAACGAAGTGGGTTGGTTCTTTGGCAATCCACCAGTGCTGAATGGCGGTGTTACCACTAACCCTATTCCTAACCCCAATCTAACATGGTTAAGAATTAAAAGTTATAATCTCGGTCTTGATTTTGGATTCTTTAATAATAAGCTTACCGGTACTGTTGAAGTATTCAGAAGAGATCGCCAGGGATTATTGGCAACCAGGCTTGATGCTATTCCAGGAACTGTAGGTGCTACCTTACCCCAGGAAAACCTGAATGGCGACCGTAATTTCGGTTATGAAGTATCGCTGGCTTACAAAAACAGGTATAAAGATCTGTCTTATTATGTATCAGGACAGATTTCTGCTACCAAATTTATGCGGACAAACTGGCTTGAAACCCCAGCCAATAATTCATCCGACAAATGGAGAAACCGCACTGCTGATCGTTACCAGAATATCTGGTGGGGAAATGAGTCAGTGGGTATGTTTAATTCAATGCAGGATGTCCGGAATTTCACAACAGTTCCCATGGGGCAGGGTACATTACCCGGAGATTGGTATTTGAACGACTGGAACGGTGATGGTATAGTTGATAACAACGACCAACATCCAATTGCGACTACGGGTCTTCCTATATTTAATTATGGCATTTCAGTAGGCGGTTCCTGGAAGAATTTTGATTTTGCTATGGATTGGCAGGGTGCATATGGTGTTAATGTACAATATGGTGAAGTACTTGTTGAAGCATTGGCTTTTGGAGGACAAAATACATTGACATGGTTTATGGATCGCTGGCGCCCAGAAGATCCGAAAGCTGATTATTTCAACCCGAATACTAAATATATACCCGGGTATTATCCGGTAACCGGCCACGACGGACGCAGAACAGGAACCAACGGTGTAATGAACGCATCCTACATACGTTTGAAAACACTTGAAGTAGGCTATACTTTTAATTTTAAATCACTTTCAAACATTGGAATCAGAGATCTGAGGCTATTCCTGAGTGGGTATAATTTGTTGACTTTTACCCCGCTTAAAGATGTTGATCCTGAGCGTCCGGGTATTAATGGTGGTGGCGCTTCTACCAGCGGTATCGATTTTTATAATGACCCCATTACCCGGACCTATACGGTCGGTTTGAAACTTAAATTCTAAAAAACATTATGAACAAGTATATTATGAAAAGATATATTCTATTGTATACGGTGCTTTTGACAATGGTCTTTTCCGCTTGTCAAAAGCTGGACCTGGAGCCTAAGGGTGTACTGGGTCAACCCGAACTTTTTGGTAATGAGTTTGGGGTAAAGAAATATTTTACCGGCATTTATAATTACCTGCCCATCGAAGATTTCCTTTATTATGGTAATAATAACCCTAATGGTGGTAACGCCTTCCGTCCGAATAACTATTGGGAAGCAGGTAAGAACAGCCTGGGAAATATGAGCGGTGAGTTCTTTAATACCTGGCAGTTGGTTAATAACGGCGGCTTTGGCTACTGGGAAGTGCCTTATGCACGTATCCGCGACCTGAATGTTTTTATCGAGGAGTTTCCCGATTATAAAAGCAAGTTTACGACCCCGGTATATAATGCATTGATGGGAGAAGCTTATTTTTTACGTGCATTCTATTATTTTGGACTGGCCAAGCGTTATGGCGGCGTTCCCATTGTAAAAACTGTGCAGGATCCGACCGGAGATAAGGCTACGTTGGAAGTTCCCCGTAATACGGAGTATGATACCTGGAAGTTCATTTATGATGACCTGAAATTTGCTATTGATAATATGCCGGCAACCAGTGAAAGGGGACGCGCAAATAAATTTGTAGCTGCTGCGCTGATGTCACGTGCAATGCTTTACGCCGGTTCTGTTGCTAAGTATACTACTTACATGAATTATGGATCCGAGAAAGCTTACACGGCAGGTTTAGCAGGAATTGATCCGGGTAAGGCAAATGAATTTTTTCAATACGCTGTGGATGCCGGTAAACTTGTTGAAACAGGTCCTTATGCCTTATATAATAAAGATGCTGACAAGGCATTAAACTTTGCCAACCTGTTTTTAGATATCAGTTCAACTGAAAACATATTTGTTAAAGACTATGATGTAACTGTTCCTGGCAATACACGCCTGCGTCACACTTACGACGCACTGATGAGCCCTCAGCCAGATTTTGTTGCATTTGTAGGCGCTGAAAGTTATCCTCCTTTTGATTTTATGGTGTTGTACGACATGCCAGCGATCGTAAATCCTGATGGTACACCTGTTCGTTTCAACAGCAGAAGCGATATTAAGAATGATATGGAACCAAGAATGAAGGGTACTATGTATTTTGATGGTGATGTTTTAAGAGGCAAATCATTTAGCATTCAAAAGGGTATTTATAAGACTTACACTGGCACTGCTGCAGATGCCCAGGCTGGTAGCAATGCGGCTCCTATCAACAGTGGCGGTAACAGGATTTTAGGTGGAAGAGGATGGACCACTGTAATTAACGGTACTACCTACAACATTACAGGCGCTCATGGCAATTTTGATGACCAGGGTGGAGAAAATAATGGCTGGGGCTCAGCATTCGTTCGTAAATATATTAACCCTGCTATGACGCAAGCTGAATGCAAAGATTATGGCAGTGGCACACCCTGGATTGTGTTCCGTTTGGGTGAAGTTTATTTGAATACGGCTGAAGCACTTTATGAATTAGGCAAAAAGGATGAGGCCTTCGACAACTATATCAAGAAGCTTCGCGAACGCGCAGGATCTAAGGTTGCGAGACCAGCAACCGATCCTACAATGACAAATATTGGGACGATAAACAAAGCGAATTATCCTTATTCGATTGAGAAATCATTGCAATTTATCCGCGACGAACGTGAGCGTGAGTTGTACGGCGAAAATCAGTGGTGGTGGGATATTCGCAGGTGGAGAATCGCAGACCAGGTATTAAACAATTTCCGTCCAAGGGTTCTTAGTTGCTATTTTGTAGCCAGCGAAGGAAAATATATTTACCTGGATGAAGCGAACAGGCTTAACAGGGCATGGACTGCTAATAAGCAATGTTATTATGAACCAATACCAAGTGGCGAAATTGGAAAGAACAACAAGCTTTTGCCTAACAATCCCTTGTATTAAAAAATAATTATTAAAATTATGAAGTAGATAACTTATATAGTTTTAGGGATGACGCTCCTGGGGTTTTCATCCTGTTTTAAGAAAGACAACTGGGTAGAACCTGATGCACGGATTAGTGGAAATGTAATTGATATTTACAGCAAGAAACCGCTGCTAACTTCTCAGAACGACTGGTCTGTTCGTATTTGGGAAAGATCCTGGACAGAATCTACTCCTATCAACCAAAACATACCGATAAAACAGGATGGATCCTATAACAACATTAAGTTGTTTGCAGGAACCTACGATATACTGCCAGTCGGGGGGGCTTTCTGGCCATCAACTGATACTGCAAAAAATGTTGCGGTTAGTGCGAATAGTGCACCGCAGGATTTTGTAGTGACGCCTTATTTACAGGTAGTAGAGCTCACCACTGCACTATCGGGCACGAACCTGACAATGACATGTCGTTTGAAGGCTCCAAAACGCGTGGGACTTCCCAATTTATCAGAAATTAAACCTTTCATAAGTCTGACTGAATTTGTTGGTGAATCCAATTATATTAACATCAATGAATATAACAGCAAAAGGATCAACCCCAATAAATCATGGATCGATGAAAACGGTGATGTTGAATTGAGCAAGTTGTATACCATCGGGCCATTGCCGTTAAAATCTGGTTATACGTATAATGTGCGTATCGGTGCCAAGGTTAATGATACTTTCGGAAAGTATAACTATTCAGAGATCAAAGAAGTTATTGTACCGTAAATTCTCAGTATTGAAATCATAAACATCATGAAAGGGTGTCTCATTCTTATGAGGCACCCTTTTTCAATTTTGCTATTTTTTTTCGATAGAACAGGGATCGGCCAATAAATAGAACGGGCCAATGAGAAGCAAATCAAAATGAAATAATGTAACCATGAGAAGGATAAATTTTAGAACTACAAAATCAGTTTCAGCGTGTGGTAAAATGTTTGTGATGGTCATTTTAACAATGTTTCTGGCGAACATTATTAATGCCCAGGTAAGCACCATTAAACAAAGCATAAAAACTATTTATCCTACAAAGGATTGGGTTATATCTGACTTTGTAGTGACCGATCCGAAATTTGGTGCAAAAGCCAAACCAGGGTTTGACAACAGGGCTGCTTTCCAGGCTGCTATTGATGCTGCCTATAACAATGGCGGAGGCATAGTGTATATTCCGGCGGGCAATTATGAGTTTCGCAGCCAGCAAACTGCCAGTATTAAAGTGAGAGTTCGTAAAGGCACGGAGGAAGTAATGAAAGACTTTGAGCACCAGTATGTGCTGAATCTACCAACCAGTGTGCAGCTTCGCGGCGACTGGGCGAATCCTGAATTAAATAATGGAAAAGTTCTCGGAACCATTCTTGAAGTACGTGTAGGCAAAGATGCGCCCAATTATAACGCAACTGTTGAAAGCTGGTGGAACGACGCGCAGGCTAATAACGCACTTCGCACTACCCATACCAGTATAGCCGACAGGTTTATAGATATGAATTCAGGAACCGGCGTAACAAATCTCTCAATCTGGTATCCCGAACAGGATATCAACAACGTAAAGCCCTATCCATGGACGTTATATCAACCAGGCGGCGATTGTGCTACGGTTGAAAATGTAACGCTGGTAAACGCTTACAACGGTTTCTATGCCGCTCCCGGCGAACTTCATTATGTTTTAAACAGCTATATGACGGCCCTCAATACGGGAATCGAAGTGCATATTTGTACCGACATCGGACGTATCGAGAACGTTAAAATAAATCCGAAGTACTGGGCAAATTCAGGTCTCCCGGGTTCACCATCACTTACCAAGGTCGCAGGGTATACGAAAGCGCACGGTACAGGATTCAATATGCACCGCTCCGATTGGGAATATGTGTCCAATCTGTATGTATCCGATTATAAAACAGGTATGTGGGTCGGTAGGGAACCCGGTTATTTCGATACCCCAAATGCACAGTTTTATGAAATTCATATCAGGAATTGCGATACCGGTATATATGTCCAGGCAGTTAACCCTTACGGCTTGCTTATTTCCAATTCTACAATCGCCGCTGAAAAAAATGGCAAGGCCGTGTATTTCTATAATGATTTCAAAACTTCTGTACAATTCAACGGTGTAGATTTCACCGGGCCTGTGGTTAGCGATGGCAGCAACGGAGTTATATCTTTTGAAAGCTGTACGTTCAGCAACTACAACGAATACGCGCTTAAAATAAACAATGGTAATGTACTGCTCACCCAAAGTGAGTTTAAGAAACCTGCGGGGCATGTGTTTTTAGGTACAGATGTGAATACACTCAAATCGGTGAACTCAGGTTATAACGGCAAATTGGAAATCAAAAATGACAGCAAATCTGCTAAAGTTGAGATCAATAATAACAAGGAATATTTGTTTGACCCGATTCCTAAAAACATAGTAACAAACATTAAAGTACATCCGAAACCGGCATCCGGCAAAGTGATGAAAGTTGATCTGCCAAGAGCAACCGGCTTCAACAACGACCAGCCGACAGAAGATGTATCTGCGCAATTGCAGAAAGCGCTTAACGAAATTAAGGCTAACGGTGGCGGTACACTGTATTTGCCCGGTGGAAGATATTTGGTGAACAATCCCATTAAAGTTCCTTCGGGAGTTGAATTGCGCGGCACATGGGATGTACAGCATCATACGCAGAGTGGCGGAGTCGGCATATTTACAAATTATGCCGGCGGCGCAACCGGGGAAAAAGGCCCTTCACTGATACAACTGGCAGAAGGTGCAGGCATCAGGGGAATAACCATCTCGCAGCTTAATTTAGCTACTGACGGTTTTAGCGCTGAGAATCCCAGGGTGACTCCATTCCTGGTACAGGGACAAGGTCCAAAAGTATATATAGTTAATTTGACTGTAGGAGGCGGAGATAAAGGAATAGATCTCGCTTCATACAATACCAGCAAACACTATGTTGATTATTTTGCCGGCGTACTAGCAAGAGCAGGCATTTGGGTAGGCGGTGGCGCTGAAGGTGGATTTATCCGGAATATGCAGCTCAATCCGCATTACGGTTCAAGACTGCCGCAAGGCGGACAAGGATATCCGAAAGTAAGTTTGTCGCGCTTCTTACAATCAAATTGCAGCGCATTGAAATTCGCGGATATTAAGAACCAGACTATTTTCAACAATTTCGTTTACGGGTCATTCTACGGTATCCATTTTCTGAAAGATGCAATAACCGGTAAGTATCCTGGAGAAATGACGGTTATAGGTCACGGTTCAGACGGATGCTCGTATTCTTTATTTGTAGAAGACGCCGATAAAAACACCAAATTAATCGCGATCAACTCTGAATTGGTTAATACGAAAACAGCAGAGCCTGTCAGGTCATATGTTCTTATGGGTGGCGAAGCGAATACGAGTAAAGTTCACCCCGATGCTCAACTGATCCTTTACAACAGTGCATTTTGGGGCAGTCCTACTATTGGCGCTATCATCAATAGTGGCAGCGTGCGTTTTCAACAGGCAAATTTTACACGATCTGGTGCACCCGGCATAGATAACAGGGGTGGAAAAGTGCATATGTATTCTTCCTACTTCGCACAAAAAATGCAGGGAGAAGCTACCGGCGATAATGTGTATTCAAAGCTACATACAACCGGCATTTCAACAGAAATGACCAATAACTATTATACTTCGGGGTTTAGAGAAAATAACGCGAGACCAGATAAGATTTACGGATCTGATATTGTTCCAGAGAAGAAGTGAAATGCTCTATAGAAATTTCTCTACTCCGGTTTCGATTTAGTTTTTGCTGCCAATACAACCGCAGTTGACTTTAAAAAAAATCCGGTTATAATAGAAGAAGGGCCCAGTCAGCGTTATCTGACTGGGCCCTTCAAATTTCTTTATGCACGTTTAGCAAAAACAACTGCTCTTTAAATTGTGAAAATACTTTTAGGTATAATCGAACTGCGGTACCCTGGAATATTGTTCGGTGAATAATAAAGAAATCCTATTATTATTTGAATCGTCTCATCATCGTAAGCCTCCAACTAAGTACCTATATGAGGATAAATATTTTTTTTATTAAATCGGAGAACAAATAATATGGAAACGATCTTCGCTAAATGAGATCGAATTTTTTATAATAGCAAAAAAAATGTCAATTTTTTCTTCCATTTTTTTTATTTCTTGAAAATAGTTTTCAAAAACCGGTATCGATTTGGAACTTTAATCCTTATATAGTTATAGATCATGTTTGGAAATTAAGTAGTGATAATTTTACGGTGCTTTTGAGCATTGTTTTGAATGAAAAATGAAATACGAAACGGCACTCTTAGAGAGTGAGGTTTTTAGTTATAGAAATATCTTCGGCTTACTAAAAATATTTTCAATAGTTACAAAGTGTAATGCCGGATTGAGGTAGTTGAATAATCACAATAGATATAGGGAAGGAGTTGGTAATAATGCCTGTTAAAAGGCATAAGGATGTTCATTGCTGTGAATATACTAAAATGTCATGTACAGAATTAAAGCGCATGTGCATTCACGATATATTCCGTAGCGGGAGTTGCCGGGGATTCTTATGTAATGATATGAAGTAGCTCACGTCGAATATTGCGCCTTTCGAAGAAAAGAAAATGGCGTCTAAATTTTAAACACAAATATTGTCATTTTTATGTTTGCCAAATCTAACTGCCGAAAATGGAGAATTGTGCTTTTACTGATTTTCTCCTGTTCCTTTGTTTATGCTCAAAAGAAAGTAACGGGAAATGTTCTGGATGCTAATAAACAGCCCGCTTCCGGGGCCACAATTTCTGTTGTTGGATCGAAAGAAGCCACCACAACGGATTTGAAAGGAGATTTTTCGATTACAGTTCCACAGGGCAAGACTGCACTAAAAGTTAGCTTTGTAGGTAACGAAACGCAGACCATCGACATTACTGACAGATCTGTAATTGCGGTTACACTGAAAGCTTCTGATAACCCGATGGAAAGCGTTGTAGTTATTGGTTATGGTACGCAAAAGCGCAGTGATGTAACAGGCGCAATTGGTACAGTAAGCGGTAAGCAGGTTGCCGATGAACCGGTATTGCAGGTAGGGCAGGCACTACAAGGCAAGGTTCCGGGATTACAGGTATCGCAAAACTCTGGTGCACCTGGTTCAGGTTTGCTGGTTCGTGTTCGCGGTACAGGTACTGTAAATAATGCAGAACCGCTTTATGTAGTAGATGGAAATCCTGCTGCCAACCCGGTTGATTTAAATCCCGATCAGATTGAAAGTATCCAGGTACTTAAAAGCGCAAGTGCTGCAGCTATTTATGGTGCACAAGGTGCCAATGGTGTTATCCTGATTACGACCAAACAAGGAAAGGCCGGTAAAGCGCAGCTTGACATCAACTTCGCACAAAGTTTGCAACAAATTCAACGCTATTTCCCGGTAACTAACGCTGAGCAATATGCTACTTTATATAACGAAGGTCTGGTAAACGCCGGACAAGCACCATTGTACCCTAATCCTGCTGCATTGGGCGTAGGAACCGACTGGCAAAAAGAAATGTTCCAGACGGCGCCAATGACGGAAGCAAACATAGCAGCAAGCGGCGGTAATGAATCAAGTAAGGTTTATTTTTTCGCAGGTTACACCAACCAGGAAGGTATAGTGAAAAAAACATCTTACGAACGACTTAACCTGCGTGTCAATTCATCTCATATCATCAACAAGTATATTAAAGTTGGCCAGAACCTGGCTTACAGTACAAGTAAATACAATAACGTTAGTGAATTTGGATTTGGTTCTACTTTAGGTAATACCTTAACTGCAAATCCTGAAATTCCGGCAAAAAATCCCGATGGAACATGGGGTTTCTCAACAACTTCCTTAAACTCCAGCAACCCTGCAGCTGCCTTGTATTACAACAACAATACCAGCAGAAGGCCGGCCTTAAACGGAAATGTGTACATAGATGTTACCCCTTTAAAAGGCCTGGTGTTCCGTTCGCAGTATAATTTTAACGTAGCTTCAGTAGATCAGAAGATTTTCGTTCCCGTGTACAGGATTTCTCCTTCACAAGGAAATGATGTATCAACGCTAACGGAAAACACTACCCGAATCAGGGAGTATAGCTGGGCCAATACACTAACCTATCAAAAGACTTTTGGTGAACATAATTTGGAAGCATTGGTGGGTATGACCAGCCAGGAATCCAGCACCCAGAATGTTACTGCAGAAGGCAGGGGTTTGCCACCAGCTGCTACCGACAATCCTAACCTGCGCTATCTCGATCTTGCTATCTCTAACTATAGAGTAGCAGGTGCTGCGGGTGAATGGGGCATCCTTTCCTATTTAGGTCGTATCAACTATAACTATAAATCAAAATATTTTACTACGATAAATTTCCGCGCAGATGGTTCATCAAGGTTCGGTGAAAACAATAAGTTTGGTTACTTCCCCTCCTTCTCTGTTGGTTGGAAAATATCTGAAGAGAATTTCATGAAAGGAGTTGAATGGGTCGACAATCTGATGTTAAGAGGAGGCTATGGTTCATTAGGTAATCAGAATTCTCTACCTAATTACGCTTTTGCAAATCTCGTTACGCCCAATATTAATTTTGCATATGGTGATCCGGGTACTGTTACAAGAGGTCAGGCTCCCACTACCCTGGGTAATCCGGATCTGAAATGGGAATCGACACAGGAAACGAATCTTGGTTTTGACTTTAGAGGCTTCAACGGAAGAGTAACTGCATCAGTTGATGTGTATTCCAAAAAAACAAGTGATATGTTATTGCAGGTGCCACTGCTTGGATATAATGGTATTACTACTGCTCCTTATGTTAATGGTGGTGATGTATCTAATAAGGGTATTGAAATCATGTTGGGCTATAATAAGAGTACACAGAAAGGACTCGACTGGGACATTTCCGGTAACGTTGCCTTCAATAAAAATGAAGTAACAGCATTAAGTAATTCCGGAACTGCAATTCAGCAAATCATCAGTTTTGTGGGTCTTGTTAACTCTACCCAGATTGGATCACCTATTGCTTCTTTTTATGGATGGGAAACAGAGGGCATCTTCCAATCTCAGGGTGAAGTAGCTAAACATGCTTATCAAAGTAACGGTACCGCACCTGGTGATTTCATATTCCGCGACAGGGATGGTAACGATACTATCAATGCGAAAGATCAAACCATTATTGGTAACCCATGGCCTAAAGCAACCTTTGGATTGTCTGGAGGATTAGCTTACAAAGGATTTGAACTAAGGTTTCAAATATATGGTACTTATGGTAACGACATATTCCAGGCTTTCAAATTCAGAACAGAAGGAGCTAACTTCTTTAACTACTCTATGAAAGTTTGGGATAAGCGCTGGACCGGTCCCGGAACAAGTAATGATCAGCCCCGTCTTACTACAAGTGATCCCAATAACAATATGCGTTCTTCCTCTTATTATGTTGAAGATGGATCTTATATACGTTTGAGAAACATTCAAATTGGATATCGTATTCCAATGAAGAGTAGTGGGTTTGTAAGAAATGCACGTGTTTATTTTTCTATTCAGAATGCACTCACATGGACAAACTATACCGGATTTGATCCTGAGATTGGAACCAACGCTGCTAACAACCCGCTTTACATAGGCATTGACGAAACCAATTATCCTCTACCACGTGTATATACACTTGGATTTAATATAGGGCTGTAAATAATATTGAAAGATCAAACATTAAAGAAAATAAATAGCATTATATATGAGACGCATAATATATTTTTTATCTGCTGTTGTTGCAATGATACTTGTTGCTTTCGGCTGTAAGAAAACGTTATACAAAGAACCATCTGCACAGTTAAGCACAGAAGTAAACTATATAACTGCAGATGATGCAAAGCGGGCGATTACTGCAGCTTATGCACCATTAGCTGGCAATAACTGGTGTTGCAGTTATATACAACCAGGCTATATGCATTGGGTACTTGGCAATGTTGCATCTGATGATACAGACAAAGGAGGTGAATCAGGTTCTGATCAACTCTATGCACAACAGATCCAGCTTTTCAACATCCCTGCTGATAACGACGCAACACGTTTTGCTTATCAAATTAGTTATGTTGGAATCAGGCGTACCAACCTGGTATTTGAAAATGTTGCTAAAATAACGATGGACAATGCACTAAAAAACCGTTACCTGGCTGAAGCTAAATTTTTAAGAGCTTGGTATTATTTCAACCTGGTAAAAGCATTTGGTGATGTGCCCTTAATCCTGTCAAGCGAAATTGGACCTTCAGATATAACCCGCACGCCTAAACAGCAGGTTTGGGATCAGATTGTAAAAGACTTAACAGAAGCTGAAGCTGTATTACCTAAAGAAAGTCTTTATCCTGCAGGAGAGAAAGGACGCGCAACGCAGGGTGCATGCCAGGCCTACCTGGGTAAAGCATTTCTCTACCAGAAGAATTTTGCAAAAGCTGAAGAATGGTTTGGAAAAGTGATTGCTTCAAACGAGTATCAATTAAATACCGATTTTCTTCAAATGTTTTTAAGAGCAGGAGAAACAAGCAAAGAACACATTTTTGTAGTTAAATTTTTAAACGACCAGGGCGCACAACCAGCAAATAACAACAATATCGGGACAACATTTGGAAGTCGTGCAAGAAGCGGATGGGGTTTCAATCTGCCAACAAAAGATTTTGTTGATGCTTTTGAAGCAGGCGATCCCCGTTTGAATCAGTCAGTTTACAAAACAGGAGATGTTATGCCTGATGGATTGGTTGCTAACGTAGGTAATAGCACCACAGGCTACTTAACTAAAAAATATTATGTACCAGAATACGAAAGGATTCAAGGTTCTTTACAGGCAGGTCGCGATGATATTTATATGCGCTTAGGTAAAGTGTATTTATGGTATGCTGAAGCAGCTAACGAAATTGGAAAAACTACTGAAGCATTAAAATATCTTAATGAAGTTCGCAAGCGTGCAAGACAAGGCAACAATGCAGTTTTGCCTGATGTAACAGTTACCGCTAAAGATGCATTGAGAGATGCCATCTGGAAGGAACAAAGAGTAGAATTTGGGCAGGAATACGAACGCTTTTTCGAATTGGTTCGTCAGGGTCGTGCCGGACAGGTATTGAGAGCATTTGCTGCTAAATACAACACGGCAAAAGGACAAGGTTTTAAAGACGGTGTGAATGAGATATTTCCTATTCCACAAACAGAAATAAATCTGAGCAACGGAAAAATTACACAGAATCCCGGATACTAGAAATATTTGCATAATGTGCTAAAAAGACAATGCTTATTCGTATAAGATTATTGTCTTTTTAGCATTTTAAAAAGCAAAAAAAGTTGAAATTTAAGAAATGTAGTTTTAGGAAACCTTTCTGTTATGATTGTTATTGTAAACTTGTCTGTACATTTTTAAATAACTTTCTCATTGATAAATAACGGAAGATTTTTCCGGCTCCTTTCATCTAAACTAATACTCTTTTAAAATGGTTCAAGGATTGTTGAAGTCTTCAGCGTTATGTACAAGAGGATTAATAATAATAACGCTATGGTCAATTGCATTCTCAGCGTGTAAAAACAGTGCCGAATCTGATCAGCACAGCACATGGAAAGATTATGGTGGTGGACCGGACCAATCGAAATATGTTATAGCAGAAGATATCAATAAAAGCAATGTGCAGCAGCTCCAGGTTGCCTGGTCTTATTCAACTGAGGATGACAGGGCGTATCAATGGAATCCTGTTATTGTTGATACCATTATGTACGTACTGGCAAAAAATAGTTCGCTGGTTGCATTGAATATCGTGACCGGTAAAGAAATCTGGATACATACAAATCTCCGGGGTATTGCATCACGCGGAATTAATTACTGGGAAAGTAAGGACAGAAAGGATCGCCGTTTGCTTTTTCAAATGAATAATTACTTACAGGCTATTGATGCTTTAACGGGAAAATCCATACTTAATTTCGGCAACAAAGGATTGGTTGACCTCAAGGAAGGATTAGGTCAGGATCCCAACAGCATTTCCAGGGTGCAGTCAGGTACACCAGGAAAAATATTTGAAAATTTAATATTGCTGGGATCATCGCCCGGAGAAAATTTTATATCAACTGCCGGACACCTCAGGGCTTACGATGTAATCTCTGGAAAGTTGGCCTGGACATTTCATACTGTTCCTCAACCAGGTGAATTCGGTTACGACAGCTGGCCCAAAGACGCTTATAAATATATTGGGGGCGCAAATACATGGGGCGAAATATCAGTGGATGAAAAAAAAGGTATTGCCTATTATCCCCTGGGTTCACCCACTTATGATTATTATGGAGGAGACAGAATAGGAAGTAATTTATTTGGAAATTGCATTCTGGCTCTTGATGCACGTACCGGTAAACGCCTCTGGCATTATCAAACAGTGCATCATGATCTTTGGGATTATGACCTGGCTGCAGCTCCTCAGTTAATAACTATAAACCATAATGACAAAAAGGTTGATGCTATAGCAGTAGCGAGCAAAACAGGTTTCCTTTTTGTTTTGGATCGTGTTACCGGCGAACCTATATGGCCCATCGAAGAAAGACCTGTGCCCGCCAGTGATTTACCCGGCGAAAAATCATGGCCAACGCAACCATTTCCTACAGTGGTTCCGCCTTTCAATCGCCAGAAAATAACTTCTGCTGATCTCGATCCCTATTTTCTTTCAGATTCGGAAAAGGTATCCTGGAAAAACAGGTTGGATACTGTACCAACAGGTTTGTTTGTACCCGTGTCGATGAAACGGGAAACTTTTTCAATACCTGGTGCAGTAGGAGGAGCCAGCTGGGGAAGCACCGCTGCTATACCCGATAAAGGAATTGTATTTGTAAGGGGTATTGACTATCCATCTGTTTATGGAAAAGTGGTTAAAAAATCACCGCCTACAAAAGAAGAAGAAGAAGCGAATAAATTATTTGCCGGTGGACAAGCTATTTATACCGGTACTTGTGCTGCATGCCACGGTTTAGACAGAAGAGGTGGAATAGGGCCGGAGCTACTAACGGTAAAGGATAAGTTAAATAGTAGAGATTTCCTGCATTTAATCAATAACGGGAAAGGTGAAATGCCTGCATTTCCCAGTCTTAGTGAAACTGATATCAATAACCTTTACAATTATATTACTACTTCCGGTCCGGGTTTCAGGTTTGGCGGATCTAATGAGCCTGTGAAAATTACAGGGCCTGTAGTTGATTCCGGTGGAGCACCTGGCGGACTTGCACAACGTCCCGTAAAAGGACCTGCAGGTGTTTTTGGCAAACCCGGTGGTTATGGCGTTCCTTACCCTGATGCTGTTGATGCTCCTGCTGACCGGTATTTTATTCCGCCGGGCTGGGGCCTCGCTTTTCCTTATATTGTTAGTCCACCCTGGTCAACAATTACAGCATATGATTTAAACAGCGGGCAAATAAAATGGCAGGTGCCCATTGGTACAGATGAAGAAGCTGCTAAACAGGGAGGAAAAAATACAGGTGTATTAAGAGCTCAACGCCAGAGTATGGTCGTAACTTCTTCAGGTGTTTTATTTTGCACTGGTAAAGATGGAAGGATTTATGCATTTGATGTCGACAATGGAAAAGAACTTTGGTCGTATAAATTGCCAACCGGAACAGAAGGCATTCCTTCCATGTATGAGATCAACGGAAAACATTATCTAGTTGTATGTGCAACATCGCCACTGAAATTTGGGAGAAGTGAAGAAACGCAGAATGAAGTTCCGGGTGCTGTAAAGCCTGTAGAAAATAAAGGATCATACGTTGTATTTGCATTGCCCGATAAAAAGTAATAAAACGATCATCATCAAACTAAATAACGAATTGCTATTAAACTGTTTCAAAAATATTGCCTAATGAAATATTTTATTTTTTCTGTGCTATTTAGTTGCTGTGCTTTTTTTGCATACACTCAAACTGACACAAGTGCAAGCCTGTCAGAAACCGGGGGTTTATCTTTTATTCCTGACTATACTTTTAAAGGATCAGGTATTAAAGGATGGCATGTTTTGGGTGACGCAGACTGGCAGGCAAAAGACGGAGAACTGATTGGTAAAGCAAAACCTGGCTCTGCTGGTGGATGGCTGGTTTTGGATAATGGTTACCAGGATATAGGTTTTCATAGTTTGTTCAAAGTAACTGGCAACAGTGAAACCGCTGTATTGTTTCGGCTCGAAAAAACAAATGAAGGTTTTAGAGGCGTTTTGCTTTCCCTGAAAAAAGATGACCTCACGCCCTATAGCATTATTTTGGACGGAAATGGTAAGGAAATCAAACGCGAAAAATTAAGACCGGCAGGTGGAATTAGTTACCGCATTGCTCCTCCGCCCGATACTTCACGCAGGGGTGGCAATTTTTTTCCTCCCCGTACTGTTCCGCCTTCAGATTTACCTGTGAAGATTCCGAATACCGAATTTCGTGACAATGACTGGAACCAAATTGAAACATTCTTGGAAACGAATGTCATACGAAATTTCCTTAATGATGGCAGAGAAATTGGTGGTGCTGTTGATGGCGAGTCTGCGTTATCGGGTTTTGGACCAATAGCATTATATGTAGGAGGACCTGGTGAAGTACGATTTAAGGACCTCATGTATAAAGATATTTCGATCAGGTTTACACCAATTGAAAAATCCTCTTCCCGTTTTAGCGTTCAACGGATAAGTGACTTTTATTATTCCTGGGGAACAGATGCGGCCGATTTTAATAAGGATGGCAACATAGATATTGTTTCCGGACCTTATATTTACTTTGGACCTGATTTTACCCATTTCAAGGAAATTTTTCCTGCTATTGCAGTAGGACCTTCTAAGGAATTTTCTTCCATCAATCATCAATTTACTTATGACGTTAATGCAGACGGGTGGCCGGATGTAATTACGGGTTGGGGAGCTCCCACCGTCTACATCAATCCTAAAAGTGAATCAAGGAGATGGGAAAGTTATAAACCTATTCCCAATACCCAAAGTGAAACAACGCTTTTTACCGATATCGACAAAGATGGTAAACCTGAGCTGGTGTATGCTTCGGGTGGTCAATTCCGTTATACAAAACCAGATCCGGCTTCAAAAACCTGGGTTGAATATAATGTATCGGAAAAAGGATATGCTTTGGCTCATGGTATAGGAACAGGGGATATAAATGGTGACGGGCGAATTGATATTATAGGCGCTACTGGTTGGTGGCAACAGCCCGAAACGCTTAGTAAAGATCAGACCTGGAAATATCATCCTGTACCATTTGGCCGCTATAAAAACAGGGCGACTAATATCGGCGGTTCCGTGATGGCTGTTTATGATGCCAATGGTGATGGCTTAAATGACATTGTAAGTAACCTGAATGTGCATGGTTTTGGCCTGGCCTGGTTTGAGCAAAAAAAAGATGCCAGTGGCAATATTTCATTTGTACGCCACATGATTAACGATGATTATTCAAAAAAGAGTGTAGCTGATGTTACTTTTTCACAGGGGCATGCTGCTACTTTTGCAGATATCGATAAGGATGGTGTAATGGATTTTATTGTAGGTAAAAGGGTTTTCACACATCTCGATAATCAGTTTGACCCCGATTCATATGGCCCGCCGGTAATATATTGGTACCGCACAGTTCGAAATAAAAATGCTCCCGGTGGTGCCGAGTTTGTACCGGAATTGATTTATAACCGTTCGGGCGCTGGTTCTCAGATCACAGCCAAAGACCTTAATAATGACGGGGCAATTGATATCATTACAGCAACCAACAGGGGGACATTTATTTTTTGGAACAAAGGGAAGAAATAAAATGGAGCAACAACCCAGGAAATTGTGTATTGGCAATTGATTTACCATAAAATGTCATGATAGATTCGTAATAACTTATGAAAATTTAAATTAATAACTTTTTCTCATAGCAAGTTCGCAGCAGTTTGTTTTCAAAATCAGCACAGAAGTGTTTGTGGTCTTTCCAGGTCACCGCTGTTGCTGATTTTTTGCATTTGTGCCAGTTCCTGTTAATATCAACCCTGGAAAGGATTATCCTATACTGTTAGTGCGTCAAGTAAAGGTATCTTATCTTCGTTCTGCCATAACAGCAATGGTATTTTGAAAATCAAAATGGTATTGCATAAAACTTATAGTATAATGATGACTAAGAAATTTATACAGGTTGCTATTTGCAGCCTGGTTTTTATTACTTCAACAGTTGCGCAGTCAAATAGATGGACAGCAGCAAAAGCCCAGGAATGGTATGCAAAACAAGGCTGGTTAAGAGGTAGTAATTTTCAACCGAGCACTGCTATCAACCAATTGGAAATGTTCCAGGCGGCAACTTTTGATGTAACCACCATCGATCGTGAATTAGGTTGGGCACAGGACCTGGGATTCAATGTAATGAGAGTGTATTTGCATCATTTACTCTGGACAGCAGATAAGGAAGGATTTAAGAAGAGGCTGGATAAATACCTGGAAATCTCAAACAAACATGGAATAAAAACCTTGTTTGTTTTTTTTGATGATTGCTGGAACGATACAGCCTGGGTAGGAACACAACCAGCGCCTAAGCCTGGCATCCATAATTCCGGGTGGGTTAGAGATCCCGGTACGATGTTGTACCGTTATCCCGATACGGTACAATCATTACGGGCTTATGTAACCGATATCCTCACAACTTTTAAAGATGATAAGCGAATTTTGATGTGGGATCTGTATAACGAACCAGGAAATAGTTCTCAATTCGATAAAAGCATGCCACTATTGAAACAGGTATTTGAATGGGCAAGAAGCGTAAATCCTTCTCAACCGGTTACTGCTGCTGTTTGGAACAACAGTCCAAATTATAATAACCTGAATAAATTTCAATTGGAAAATTCAGATGTTATTACCTATCACAACTACCAGTACATCGATATTCACCAGCAGACAATTGATACACTGAAGAAATTTGGACGACCTTTAATTTGTTCAGAATATATGGCCCGCACAAATGCGAGTTTATTTCAACTGATACTTCCATTATTGAAAAAAGAAAATATTGGAGCAATAAACTGGGGATTTGTAAGTGGTAAAACAAATACCATTTTTGCATGGTCAAAACCAATGCCCGACGGACAGGAACCTGAACTTTGGTTTCATGATATTTTTAGGAAAGATGGCACTCCCTTTAGTAAGGATGAAGTGAACTTTATTAAGAAGCTCTGCGCACAGGGGACAAAATAGCGTATATGTTAATTTCTTTAACGGATTTTGACGGAGTAAGATGCTACAATCTATAAATTCTTTAACAACTGTTATTTAAATCCTGTTTACATATCAGTAACACCCAAAGGTAATAACCTGGTTTAAGTTTGTATCAGCATTAAGCAATACATTTTTAAACATTAAAATTTACCAAAGTGAAAAAGTTATTGATATTTTCTGCAGCCGGTATCATAATCGCGGCTTCAGTAAGCGCACAAACCAATCTCGAGGTCCTTAACAATGATGTAGCATCATTGAATAAAAATGAAACAACAACTAAAAAGGAAAAGAAAGAGGAACGTAAAGAGGAGCGGAAATTGAAAGGCCAGGAAGTTACTTATCAATCCCGTGAGGCATTCTTTAAAGATTTTGGTGACGTTCCTGTTTCAAAGATGGAAAGGACATTGAACTTCGACAAATTTACTTTCACTAAAGATGGACAGGAGATGACTGCCTGCTACGACATTGAATCTAATTTGGTAGGAACTGTTAGCGACAAAGCGTTTACTGATTTGCCGGCAAATGCGCAGAAATATATCCAGGAAAAATATAAAGACTATTCAGTTGGGCCGGTTATTTTTTTTGATGACAATGAATTGAATGATACAGATATGATCTTATACGGCACTCAATTCGATGATGCCGATAATTATTTTGTGGAATTAAAGAAAGAAAATAAAAACATTATTGTGCAGGTAAAAATGAATGGTACAGTGGGATATTTTTCAGAAATGAAATAGTTTTAGAATAGTATTTGAAGGCGCGGAAGAAAGCCAATTGAAATTCAGCAATTCAACTTGTCTTCCGCGTTATGCCTGAAATTTTCCGATTTGATTTAAAGTCGGGTTGATCGAATTCAGCTGTTCCTCAACATAACGTTTATAAACCTTGCCGATTTTGAAAAGTTTTCCGCTGATCTGGATATTATTTTGATCAAAGCCTTCAACATAGGATGTGTTGATGATATGCGATCGGCTAATTCGGAGGAAGCCGGGTTTGGAAAGTTTGAACTCGGCTTCTTTTAATGAAATTCGTACAAGATGCATTTTCTTATCTGATGTAAACAGCTTAACATAGTTCTCCATACTTTCTACATATAGCACTTCATGCAAGGGAATTTGCTTTTCCATTCCATCTACTACAACATTAATGTGAGTGGCCCGGGTCTCATTAATAGTCGACAGGTTGTTTTGAACCTGGTTTCTCGCATTAACGGTTCTGAGGTATAGGAAAATAACATACACCCCCAGTCCGGTTACGGTAAAAATCCAAAAGCCTAAAATTTTAGTGAGCGTATCCGTTTGGTGAAATACAAAACGAAGAATAATATGCATGTTTATGGAACTAAACAGCATAATGAAAAGCGTCCAGGTGAAATAAGCTTTTTTCTTACCCTTCAGGTAGAGTTTGCCAAAAAGGATTCGATTGTGAAAAACGATCCAGCCAAACATCGTCAATAAAAATAGATAGGGAACAAACCGGTCAAAGGAACTACGCTCTTTCCAGAAAAATCTGTCCGGTATATAGTGAACAAGCATTAATGCAAAAAGGGCCAGGCCGTTTCGCGCCAATACATTCAACCAGCCTTTTTCCATTTTCATAGTACAAAAATAGGTTATAGCTGTTAATCCATTTTCCCGGGAGTGACAAAGTGATTTCGTCAATGATGAACTCACCTTGTCACAATGTATGCTGAACTTAGGTTGAAATGCAAAATCTTTGCTGCCAGCATTGCAGGTTGTTTGAACAACCGGATGCGACAGCTAAATAAAAAGTTATGGACATTTTTAAGATTTTGCATTCTGCAAATATCACTATTCATGTGCTGGCCGGCTCCATTGCGCTATTACTTGGAGCTATTGCACTGTTAACGCGCAAAGGGCAGCAGGCACATATAAAATCCGGGCGTTGGTTTATCGTTTTACTTTCTATTGTTATTGTTACCGGTTTGATCGGTGTTTTTGTTTTTAGGAGAAATACTTTCCTCTTGGTGATAACGATACTGGCTGGTTATAATGGATTTTCGGGGTACCGGGTATTATTAACTAAGTCAAATAAACCTAAGCTGGTTGATGTTCTGGCAGCTGTTATTTCCCTGCTTTCTGTTTTATATTTTCTGTATTATTTTAAAAGAATAGGAATGATTTGGACACCCGTCATCATTTATAGCACGGTTGGCGCATTACTATTGGTGATATCCTATGATTTTGTGAGGTATTTTATCCCGGCATCCAGCTATAAAAAATTTTGGATATACGAACATATTTATAAAATGATAGGCGCTTTCTCTGCATTGCTGGCAGCATTTACTGGAACCGTTTTTAATACATACCAACCATACAGCCAGGTTTTGCCTTCAGTCTTTGGTGTGCTGCTGCAACTTTCTTTTATCATTTTTTGGCATCCGAAAAATTCTAAAAGTAGAATTCTCTAACGCTGATTTCTTTCCCCATTCAATGTTTAAACGGCTTGTTTATTTTAATTGAGGTTATTTGCGCTCATCACTTTATGATTTTTTTTAATCCCTTGTCACTCTTCAATCACCATGATGGGCACCCGCTTTCTCTGTCTAAACTTTTTAATTGTTAATAGTAATTTCTGTTAAATTGCAAGTAAAAAATAAAGAATGGGTGTTTCAATATTGCCGAGCGTAGATCCTTCCGTTATCGGCCTGGTTCTTTTTATACTGATGCTGGGTATGATTGCATTAGGAAATTTCGTTCGTAAAAAAATTCTGGGATCAGTTGAAGGAGATACAAAAGGCGGCGTAAATGCATTGCTTGGTGCATTATTTGGTTTATGGAGTTTTTTATTAGCTTTTACGTTTAGCCAATCCAGTGATCGTTTTGATGCAGTAAGGATTATGATTGTGGATGAAGCGAATATTTTAAGAACTACTATTATCAGGGCAGATTTATTCCCCGATAGTACACGAAAGTTTTACCGGGATGAATTACACAAATATCTTGAAGAGCGAATAACTTATTATGATGATGTTGCTAATACCGCGAAATTCGAAAAAAACAGGGGAGAATTATCAAAATCTGCAGCAGTATTATGGGCTGCAACGGTAAAGGTGGCAGCTAATCCCGTCACACATGATGCGGCAACCGGAATGGCGAATTCATTAACTAACTTATTTGATATTGGGATAAAAAGAGAAGCTTTGTTAGGTTCGGGTGTACCCGTACCGGTCTCGTACTTGCTAATTACCCTTGCTTTATCTATCTGTTTTGTTGCTGGTTACACAACTCCCTTAATGACGCGTAATGAATGGTTACTGATTTCCGTATTTTCTTTTTTGGCATCAATGGTACTTTATATCACGATCGATCTTTCCCGGCCTATGCAGGGTTTAATTAAACCTGATGCAGGACAGATAACAATATTGAAATTGAGAAACTTGTTTAATTGATGATAGAAAAAATCAACGGATTAATTTTTCAACATATTCAATAAAAAAAACCAACCAGTATTTGGTTGGTTTTTTTTATTCTGGGATTTCTTTAAAGCGGCTTTACAAAAATATTTTTATAATAAACTTTGCTTTTTGGATCATGTCCCTGTAAAGCAAATGTGCCATTTGATATAATTCTGCCTTCAGATCCTTTTGGCCTTTGCACATTTTCTGGTTCGGTATAGTCAACAGTTACTTTATCATTTACTTTTATGATTACCCGTTTCCCTTTTACAGTAATCGATTCTGTAAACCATACATTGTCTTTTACCAAAGTATCTCTTACATCTTCTATTGCGTAGAGGCTGCCGGTGCGGCGCCAGTCTGTATGCGAGTTATTTACCTGCACTTCATATCCTTTTGCCGGCCAGCTTTTTTCCTGGTATTCGGTGTGAAAATAAATACCTGAATTGGAACCAGGCTCTGTCATCACATCAGCCTTAAATTCAAAATCTTTGAAATCGTGATTTTTTACATCGCCAACATAAAACAGGTGGGCTACATTTCCATTGGCTATTATCATCCCATCCTTTATGGTGAAAGTGCCTGCATTTTCACCAACTTTCCAGCCGTTAAAAGTTTTGCCATCGAAAAGTGAAATCCACTTTCCGGCATTTTCCGAATTAGGACTTGCAAAAACAAAGAAGCAGGCGCTGATGATGCAGCCTAAGATAATTTTTTTCATATTGGTTGCGTTGCTTTAAAAAAAGTTAGTTATTTAATTTGGTGAAGATGGAGTTCAAGTTAGCAATTTTCTTTTATGCGCCCACAGGTTATCATCCTGAGCACACGTGCTGTTATACTGAGCCCACATGCTGTTATGCTGAGCCCACTTGCTGTTATGCTGAGCCCACTTGCTGTCATCCTGAGCCTGTCGAAGGGCGGATTGTAGGGCTTTTTGCATAGATGATTTATTTCTTCGCAACTTCTTATTCGTAGTTTTAAATTGAGCGCCCTTCGACAGGCTCGGGATGACAACACTGAGTGCAATATGATAGCTCGATTTTATATCATCAACTAGTACCGTGGTCGGTGGCGACACCGACCACTGAATTTGGTATTTCTGCTATTGCACTTAATTCCTCGGATCCAATTTTGTTTTCAATTCATATTCCTGCGGTGGCGTTGCGCCCAATAAATTCTTAACAAAATAATCCCACCTGCGCCGGGTCATATACAAATTGAATTCCCCATACCCATGACGACTATTCGGGAAAATCAATAAATCGAAATCCTTGTTAGCTTTTATCAGCGCATCCACTACAAGCAATGTATTATAAGGTGGAACATTGTCATCCAACATACCGTGAGCCAGTAATAATTTTCCTTTTAAATTCTTCGCATAGTTCTGATTGGCCTGTGCTTCATAATTTGATTTCCCATCGGTTCCATCGGCTAACAATCCAATATATCTTTCTCCCCAGTCATCTTCATAATTGCGGTTATCATGATTGCCGGATTCAGATATGCCTACTTTAAAAAATTCGGGAAATCGGAACATGGCAGCGGCAGTAGCAAAGCCTCCACCGGAATGACCCCAGATACCAGCCCGATTAATATCTATATAAGGATATTTTTCTGCCAATTGTTTCATGCCTGCTATTTGATCGGGTAGCGTATTGTCGGCTATATTTCCATAACACATATCATGAAAACTTTTTGATCGCAAAGGATTACAGGTTCCTTCAATCAATACTACCACAAATCCAAGTTCGGCCAATGCCTGGTGATCACCTAATCCGGTTTCAAACGACCAGCTGCGAACACTTCCACCCTGCGGTCCCGGATATATGTAGTTAATGATAGGATATTTTTTTGTAGGGTCGAGAGTAGATGGCGTAAACATCAAACCATATAAATCAATTTGCCCGTCTCTCGATTTCACTACTATTGGCGTTGGTGGTTTCCAGCCCGTTGCTGTTAAACGTGAAATATCAGTTTTCTCTACATTGCTCAATAGCTTACCATCTGCGTTTCGTAATACAGTTACAGGAGGAATATCCTGTTTCGAATAACTATCAACGAAATATTTACCGGAAGGGGAGAGCGTGATTTTATGATTTCCATCTTCAGGTGTCAGCAGCGTTAATTTCTTTCCATCAAAACTACTTTTATAAAAATGACTGAAATAAGGATTGCGCCCGGGTTCGCGGCCACCTGCTGAAAAGTACACAGTTCTTGTTTGCTCATCAACTTTAAATAGTTTCGAAATTGCCCATTCACCCTTTGTAATTTGATTTTTTAATTTGCCGGTGGTAGCATCATATAAATATAAGTGACCCCAGTTATCTCGTTCAGAAAACCAAATTATTTCATTAGTAGCTGACAGGTAATGCCAGTTAATACTTCCCTGGCCAGACTCAAACTGTGTTGCAACTGTTTCATTAAATACTTCCCGTAAGTCTCCACTGGTAGCATTTGCTATAAAGAAAGTTGCCTGTTTGTGATCGCGGGTAGTGGCAACAAAAGCCAGCTGTGTTGCATCCTTGCTCCATTCAACATCTCCGAAATCTTTTCCGCCACAGGAAATATCATCACAAAGCGTTCCCCTTCTTGCACCCGGTGGAATTTTGAGCCGGATTACTTTTGGATTACTCACTTCTATGATCACACGATGTATACTGGTAACTTCTTTATCGCCGGGAAGTGGATATTTCCAGGCTTGCAAAGCAGGCTTTCCAACATTAGTGGTTACGAGATACATATCGCTTACATTTCGCTGATCCTGCTGATAAGTGGCGATTTTTTTGGAATCGGGTGACCAGACAAGGATAGGCCGGTCAGTTTTTTTCCAGCCGGCATTATCGGTTGCGTAACCAAAATCTTTGATACCATCTGTTGTTAGTGCCGTTTCTTTATTGCTCGCGATATCACGCACCCACAAATTATAATCGCGGATGAATGCAGCAAGTTTCCCGTCGGGCGAAATCTTTGTGGTAGATCTGGCTGGGTCAGCTACAGGAGCTTTTGCCGGGGGATTATCATCAATAGTAACATTGTTTTTTTCGATATCGTATAACCAGTTTTTTTTCGCAGCAGTAAAGCTGATTGATTTTCCATCTTCTGAATAATTGAAAGTTGAAAAAGGCAGACGATAGGGCTCGTATTTTTCGCCAGTAGCTGCGGACAGGGCTATGGCTAATTTTTCTTGATTGAAGACTGGAACACGTGTGCCTTTTGAAGGGTCTACAATAATAAATTCACTGCCTTTTGCAGTTAATACACGATACCAGAAACGATCCGCAGCTATCCAATTAGGCTGCACAATCATATTGTCGACTAATTGCGCAGTATTATAGCTCATCGCTTTTTCAGCACGTTCATAATCACTTGTCGTGATAGTTATGCCAGGTTGGGAAAAGCTGTTTACACTTGAAATGAAAATTAACAACAATAAACAAAATGCAGGAATTAGTTTTTTTCTCATGTTATAGACTTTAGAAATGCGTGTTCGGGCATGAAAATAAGACATATATAAATATTATAGGCGCTGAGTTCCCGACTTATCAGGCGAGTCGTCCCGCCCATACAACTCATACAAAACGTTTGATCAAATTTTTATCCGGTGATTGATGGCGGCACAGACTCGCCTGATAGGTCGGAGTTCGGGCGCCCTGCCGCGAAAAGGCGGAGCTTTGTAATCATCCCGGTTCAATCAATCAGTTTTTACACATGAATTCATGTTAGTGCTAAATGTTTTAATTTCAACCTTTATTCGTTATAAATTAATACTATATGAAAAAAGTAGAATCGATTAGTAGTAAACATGTATTTCTCCTGGTGGGTAGTTTAATTTTTTCTTTATTGTTCACAACAACAGCGAGCGCTGAAGATCATGTTTCCGAAAAATCTCTTGAATCCGCTATTGAGGGTCGCTGGGACATGACGATTAACGTCGATGGTAAAGAGTCGCCCTCATGGTTAGAAGTTACTCATTCCGGAACAAAATGGCTGGTTGGATATTATGTAGGAATATCAGGCAGCGCGCGTCCTATTTCAAAAGTGAATTTCAGTGATAATAAAATGACTTTTACGATTCCGCCACAATGGGAAAAAGAAGATAATGATATTTCATTTGAAGGCGTATTGCAGGGAGATCTATTATCGGGAACAATGATAGCTGCCAATGGAAAAACATATAAATGGACAGCTCATCGTGCACCACTTCTGGCACGTTCATCTGCACCGGTTTGGGACAAACCAATCAAATTGTTCAATGGCACAAACCTCGATGGCTGGCATGCAATGGGAGAAAATCAGTGGCTGGTGGAAAATGGCGTATTAAGAAGTCCGCATTCTGGTGCTAACCTGGTAACGGATAAAAAATTTAACGACTTCAAATTACATGTTGAATTCCGTTGTCCAAAAGGAAGCAATAGTGGTATTTATTTACGGGGAAGATATGAAGTGCAGATTGAAGATAGCAAAGGAAAGTTGCCACAAAAAGATTTGATGGGCGCTGTATATGGATTTCTAACGCCGAGTGAAATGGCAGCGAAAGATGCTGGTGAATGGCAGTCTTATGATATCACCCTAATCGGAAGAATGATTACCGTTGTTGCAAATGACAAATTAATTATCAGCAACCAGGCCATCCCCGGAATAACTGGTGGTGCACTTGATAGTAATGAAGGTGAACCAGGACCTATTTACATACAAGGTGATCATGGTCCGATTGAGTATAGGAATATTGTGTTGACGCCGGCGAAGTAAAGGCAATCAAAAAAATATTCACGCGTGCGAACGCTGTTATCCTGCACACAATGTTTGTCATCCTGAGCAATTAACCTGTCATCCTGAGCAATTAACCTGTCATCCTGAGCCTGTCAAAGGGCGGATTGTAGTACTCATCGAATAAAAGAAATAAAAACTACCTATGCGATAAGTACTACAGCCCGCCCTTCGACAGGCTCAGGATGACAGGTCGAGTGTGCAGGATGACAGTAAGAACCTCCATGAAGTATGTCTAATGTTTAAAATCTCAACCTATAATTGTAATTTTTCTACACTTCTACTTTAGTTCTTCATTTAATCCATGAATTAAATATTTAGAACCCGATTTTTTTTGGCTATCCTAAATACGAAGAACATCTTTCACATTGTCGATAATTTTAATAGCATCCTGCTATCCTTCCATTCGATATGTACACTTTACAGTACGATAATAATCTTTCAAAAAAATATCTGCGATAATTAATAGTTAATGTCTATCTTTTTATTCGTTTATTCATCGTCGGAAAAAGTGAATTTATTTGATGAACTAAAATCAATTAGTAACAATTCATACACTAACAATTTACCGTGCTCGATTAAATAAAATGAAATTATGAACAGAAGGCATTTCATCAGGAACAGTTCGGTGCTGGGAGGAGTAGTAAGTATGGCAGGAACTCCTGCGATGGCTAATATTCTTTCACCACTTGATGAACCATGGTTCGATAAGTCGATGCGATGGGCTCAACTGGCATTTGTTGAAAATGACCCGGGAAATTATGATCCTGATTTTTGGTTAAGCTATTTTAAACGCATTCATGCAGATGGTGCTTTACTCAGCGCTGGTGGTGTTGTTGCATTTTATCCTACCAACGTGCCGCTTCATCACCGAAGTGCATGGTTAGGAAATTCTGATCCTGTAGGAGATATGGTAAATGGATGCCGTAAAATGAATATGTCGGTAATACTGCGCACAGATCCACATGCTACACGCCAGGATATGTACGATGCTCATCCTGACTATATAGCGGTTACAGTTGATGGTCAGAAACGTAGACATTGGGCCAATCCCGATCTATGGGTTACCTGTGCGCTCGGCCCCTATAATTTTGATTTCATGCGACAAATCAATATTGAAATTATGCAGCGGTATAAACCCGATGCTATTTTTTCTAACCGCTGGCACGGACATGGACTCTGTTATTGCGAACATTGCAAAGCTAATTTTAAAAATGCTTCTGGTCTTGATATACCATTAAAAGTAAATAGGCTTGATCCTGCTTATCAAAAATGGTTAGCATGGCAAACAGATCGATTGAAGGAGTTGTGGTTTTTGTGGGATGCTGATATCCGGAAACAACAATCAACGGCGCGATTTATTCCAAACGGATTTCCTGATAAACTATTAACAGGAAAATATGCTGATTTCTTTTTCGCTGATCAGCAGGCAAGAAAAGGTGTTATACCTCCCTGGTCAAATGCTATGGGGGCAAAAGAATTAAGGGGAGGATTAGGTATGAAACCTGTGATTGGAATTTTTAGCGTAGGTATTGAAGAAGAATATCGCTGGAAAGATTCAGTTCAAAACGATGCTGAGATAAGTATTTGGGTAGCGGAATGTGTATCAGGTGGAATGAAACCCTGCTTTGTAAAATTCGGAGCGGTAATTCGTGATAAACGTTGGATGAATTCAGTCGAGAAAATGTACCAGGTTTATTCCAAGCATGAAAAATATTTACGCAACATAGCTCCAATGGCACGTGTAGCGATGGTTTACTCCGAACAAACCAATAATAAATATGGAGGAAAACCCTGGCAGGAATCCAGCAGGGATCATGCGCATGGAATGTACCACGCATTGGTAGAAGATCATATGCCTTTTGAAATGGTAAATGATAAATTACTGGATGCAGAACATCTAAAGCCTTTCAAATTGCTGATACTTCCCAATATAGCTGCAATGTCCAATGAGCAATGCGATCAAATAAAAAAATTTGTTGAAGGGGGAGGCAGTATTGTTGCAACTTTTGAAACATCTCTTTATGATGAAGAAGGTAAGCCCCGTTCTGATTTTGGGTTAGCTGATTTGCTGGGTATTTCGTACGACAATGCTGTTGAGGGTCCAATGAGGAATAGTTATCTCCGTTTAAAGCCCGATGCTGCTACCAAAAAATTTCATCCGGTTGTAAACGGATTGGAAGATGCCTATAAAATCATCAATACAGTTTACCAGGTCAAAGTAAAACCGAACGGAAATTTTCCGAGTCCGGTTACATTAATTCCTACTTATCCAGATTTACCCATGGAAGATGTTTATCCAAGGGTAGAAGAAACAGATACGCGTGAATTATACCTGCGTGAAGTAGGGAAGGGGCGTGTTGTTTATATACCAGGTGATATTGATCGTACTTTCTGGCAGTTGATGGCAACTGATCACGGACGGTTGTTACGAAATTCAATTCGATGGGCATTAAATGAAGACCCGTTAATTGATGTCAAAGCACCCGGAGTTATTGATGTTGCAGTATGGCAACAAAAAAAATCAATGACGGTTCACCTGGTTAATTTGACCAACCCGATGATGATGAAGGGGCCATATCGGGAGCTAATACCTGTTGATGCAACTGTGAGCATAAAAGTGCCGGCAAATAAAAAAGTATCAGCCGTAAATCTATTGATGGCCGGAATTAAACCTGTTTTTGAAAACAAGGATGGAATAATAAAAGTTTCAGTACCAAAGATTATGGCACATGAGATTGTGGCGCTTGATTTTGCATAGCGTTTTGTTTAACGCGATGATGTTAGCGTTTCACAAATATGTAAAGCCCGTTCTTAATTTTTTAACGCTTTTCGCTACTGCTGACTTTTTGCGCGAAACAAAAAATGCCGTCAGTCATCTTTAAATTAAAAATTTGAAACTGATTAATTAATTTCAACGAATTGATAACAGCAAACCTGGGAGGGAATAAGTCATGAACTGGAAACAGATAATTGATCCATTTGATAATCTTTTGTTATCGGCCCTGGTGGCAGTATTGCCCATTTTATTTATTTTCTGGGCGTTGATTGTGAAAAAAATGAAAGGTTATAAGGCAAGCATTTTTACAACAATTCTTGCCATCCTGATAGCGGTTATTGTTTACAAAATGCCCGTTAAGCTCGCTTTGCTTTCATCGTTGAATGGAGCTATGTACGGATTGTTTCCCATTTGCTGGATCGTAATAACCGCTGTTTTTCTTTTTAATGTAACTGTTAAGAGCGGGCAGTTTGAAATCATCAAACATTTCATGGCTTCTATCACGTCCGACAGAAGATTACAGGCACTCCTGATTGCCTTTTCATTCGGATCATTTTTAGAAGGTACAGCTGGCTTTGGTGCACCGGTAGCCATTACTGCGGCAATGTTGGTTGGGCTGGGATTTAAACCATTATATGCAGCAGGAATTTGTTTAATTGCAAACACGGCGCCAGTAGCATTTGGTGCAATTGGGATACCCATAACTGTTGCATCGCAGGTGTCTTCAATCCCGGAAATGGCTATTTCTCAAATGGTGGGAAGAACACTACCTATACTGTCGATAATGCTGCCGTTTTACCTGATCATATTAATGTCGGGATATAAAAAAACGATAGAAATATTACCGGCAGTATTAGTGTCGGGTTGTTCATTTGCCTTCTTACAATGGTTTTCATCAAACTTTATTGGTCCGGCATTACCTGATGTAATAGCAGGTATAGGTTCTATTATCATACTGATTATCTTTTTGAGATTTTGGAAGCCTCCCACTACGTGGCGCTTTCCTGATGAACCTGCTCCAACCTTCAATACAGAAATTACTTATACTACAGGTGAAATCGTAAGGGCATGGTCGCCATTTATATTATTGACAATTATGATCATTGCCTGGGGTCTCCAGCCGATCAAGGAATTACTTAATGCAGTAGGACTTATTCAATTCGACATGCCGGGATTGCACAACGTGATTCTTGACAAGAATAATAATCCCATCCCACATATTTTCAAATTCAATTATTTGTCTGCTTCCGGAACGGCGATCTTGATCTCAGGTATTATTTCAGTTCCATTAGTGGGCCTTTCTTTTCGTGAGGGACTTAAAATTTTCGGTGAAACCTTACGTCAATTAAAATTTCCGATTATTACGGTAGCATCTGTACTGGCTTTTGCTTATATAGTAAATGATTCCGGAATTACGATAACGATGGCACAGGCCCTGGCCAATACCGGGTTTCTATTTCCGTTTTTTGCACCTGTTTTGGGTTGGCTGGGCGTGTTTATCACAGGTTCGGATACATCGGCCAACGCACTTTTCGGTAAACTTCAGTCTGCAACGGCAACGTCAATTGGAGTTGATCCGGTAATTACGGTAGGCGCAAATGTTTCGGGTGGTGTAGTGGGAAAGATGATTTCTCCTCAATCCATTGCAGTTGCTGCTGCAGCAGGTAATTTGGTTGGAAAAGAATCAGAACTTTTTCGATTCACCGTGAAACACAGTTTCATCATGTTGATGTTTATATGTGTTATTGTATTTATTCAGGCTTATGTATTGAAATGGCTGATTCCAACGTATACGTTGCTCACCCATAACGCGGCAGCCAGTACCCCCGACCTTGCTAAAGGGTACACATATATAATTGGATTAATTGTAGTGCTGGCAGCACTTGCTGCAGGAATACTTTTATTTGTAAAGAAAAAAGACAAAATAATAAATATAGGAGCTGTTAGCTCTCAAAAAAATTAACTATGAATGAGTCTTTGTATAAATACATGAGGGTTGGCCTCGTACACTTTATGGCTTTTCCCAGCACTATCAAGGGGGAAGGACCCATATTGGAAACAGTAAAAAAACTCGCGTTAGATGAATATTTTACCGCGATAGAAATTACAACGGTAAAAAATCCTGAAGAAAGACTGGCAGTTAAGAAAATTCTTGAAACCTCACATATGACGGTGGCTTATGGCGGGCAGCCCCGGCTGCTTACAACAGGAATGAACATTAATGACCTGAACGAGGAAAGCCGTCAGAAAGCGTTGGCTAATCTGAAAGAAGGCATTGATGAAGCTTATGAAATTGGCGCTACCAGTTTCGCATTCTTAAGTGGAAAGTATGAAGAAGCTACAAAAGAAGAATCTTTCCTGGCCCTGGTAAAATCAACCAACGAAATATGTGCCTATGCAAAAAGTAAAGGCAATATGAAAATAGCGCTGGAAGTTTTTGACTATGATGTAGATAAGAAATGCCTGATAGGACCAGCACCGCTTGCACTCAGGTATGCAAAGGAAGTGAGAAAGGAGCATGCGCATTTTGGACTGATGGTGGATCTGAGTCATATTCCCCTGATTCATGAAACCATCGAAGAATCATTAATTCCGGTGAAAGATTATATTGTACATGCACATATTGGTAACTGCGTATTAAAAAGCCCGGATATGCCGGCTTACGGTGATGTTCACCCGCGATTTGGATTTCCAAATGGAGAAAATGATGTACCTGAGGTAGTACACTATTTGAAAGTGCTGTTGGATATCGGTTTTCTGAATACAGAAAATCCGCCGATAGTAAGCTTTGAAATTAAACCTTTTGGTGATGAAGATGGCGATGTAGTGATTGCAAATGCAAAACGTACGTTGAATGAAGCATGGGCAAAAGTTTAACCAGGATTGGATTTTTTTAAGACAAAAAATTAAACATGAAGATTGTAGTATTAGACGGATATACATTAAACCCCGGTGACCTTAACTGGGATGAATTAAAAAAATTAGGCGAGCTGGTTGTATATGAACGAACTCCCGTTGACCAGGTAGTAGAAAGAGCACAAGGTGCAGAAGTTTTGTTCACGAACAAATGCCCGGTATCTGCTGAAGCCATCAATCAACTTCCATCATTGAAGTATATTGGTGTTTTGGCAACGGGTTATAATATCGTAAACACGGAAGCTGCTAAGGCAAAAGGAGTTATTGTTGCCAATGTTCCTGGTTACGGAACTACTTCAGTTGTACAATTGACTTTCGCTTTATTGTTGGAACTATGTCTTCGTGTGCAACGTCATAGTGATGCTGTAATGGATGGAAAATGGACGCGTTCTGCAGATTTTTGTTTTTGGGACTATCCATTGATAGAGTTGTCTGGAAAAACTCTCGGTATTATTGGCTTTGGAAATATTGGTCAGCAGGTGGGTGATGTGGCCACTGCTTTTGGAATGAATATTATTGCCAATAGCAGGACACGTACTGATCAGTCGCACCGCAAAAATTTCAAATGGGCCGATGTGCCTGAATTATTGCAGCAATCAGATGTTGTAAGTATTCATTGTCCCTTATTCCCTGAAACCAAGGGCCTTATCAATAAAGAGAGTTTAAAGCTGATGAAAAAATCTGCTTTTATTTTGAATACTTCACGTGGGCCGATTATTGTTGATGAGGATTTAGCAGATGCTTTGAATAATGATGTAATCGCAGGCGCAGGTATTGATGTATTATCTGCTGAACCACCTCCAGCTGGTAATCCGCTTTTTAAAGCAAAGAATTGTATTATCACTCCGCATATTGCATGGGCAACAAAAGAAGCAAGGGCCAGGTTAATGCATACTACGGTTACCAATCTCAAAGCATACCTGGAAGGCAAGCCCGTTAATGTGGTAAATAAATAACTGGCGAATAGGCGGCTTTAAATAATTAATGATGACAGTTTCATTTTGAAGCTTTTTTCATTAAGCAGGTTATTCGTGCCCTTCAAAAGGAAACGCTGTTTTGGAAATAAGATCCAACAGAAAGCTGTACAATTATTGAACAATTGCCTGGATGAATGGGAGAATATCAGCCGAATTACTTCAAAGCATTATAAAGAAGTGCCGTATGTTGATGATCATGCATCAGGCGGTAAAGCGTATGTGGACGCGCATCGGTTTTCATGGAGTAAATATTTACCACAGGTGGAAAGGGATATTATTTTAGCAAAGCAATAGATGATTCACCAGGTTTCGTCATCACCCGCTGCAAGTGGAATGAGATATTGAGTTGGCAAGCAATACTTGATTTGCATTTATAAAATCTACTGGTAAGTTGAACTGAATAGAATGAGTAAATGTTTTGGGCTTTACGGGTGATAAGTAATTAGAGTTTCCGTCATTTCGAGCGCTCGCCAGCATCGGCTTTGAAGGGTGGTGATTTGCGGCGGCGCGAGAAATCTCCCGGAGTTGATGAAAATTGAAATCAGGCAGTATTAATGTCCGGAGATTTCTCGCGCCGCCGCAAGTCACTAATAATGGAAGATGCAGCTGGCGAGCGCTCGAAATGACGGACTCTCCGATAAAATATAAAGTATTAGTGAATAATAAAGTCATATGAAAAATAAATTTTCACTCCGTTTTGCAGTAATAAGTCTAAGCCTGCTATTCTGCACCATCTTAAAAAATTCCAACGCTCAAAAAGCCAGCGACGGCGCCATTGATTTTTCAAAAATCGATCCGGGACACTATGATAATTCCTGGTGGAACCGTGCACCCTATCGTCTCGTTCAAACTAACCTGCGTGAAATTGATGCAACCATGGATGTTAACGCTTATGTACAGTCGATGGTGGATGCGAATGCGACCATAGTATTGATTAATGTGGGCGGTATCGTAGCTAATTATCCTACCAAACTTCCCTATCATTATAAAAATCCTTTTATGAAAGGGGACCTGGTGGGGGTTTTAATTAAAGGACTTCATGCAAAGGGAATTAAAGTTATCGGTCGTTTTGATTTTAGTAAGATCAATGAAACACTGGCCGCGCAAAAGCCGGAATGGCTATATGTTTCAACGGCCGGAAAAAATGTAAACTATAACAACCAGGTACATACCTGTCCTAATGGTGGATATCAACAGGAGTATGGCATGGAAATTTTAAAAGAAGCCATTACTGCTTATCCGCTTGACGGAATTTTCTTCAATATGATTGGGTACACTGTATCAGACTATAGTGGCAATTATTACGGAATCTGCCAGTGTGAGAATTGCAAGAAAAAATTTCATGATTCTACCGGGCATGTATTACCTGTTAAAGCCGACATGAATGATCCGGTATTCAGGGAGTATAACGTTTTTAAGAAAAACACTTCAGAGAAATTATTCAGGGAAATTGGTAATTATATCAAGAAGCTGAATCCGTCTATTATGATTAATACTTATTCGGATGCTGGAGTAGATATGATCGCAAGCGAATCGGGCGCGGATCTAACACCGGAATACGAATGGAATTATTCTGCAACAGATAATGTTAAACGTGTATTGGGATCTTACAATGATCGTTCCCCCGGTAACCTGTTGATTTATTTCCAGGCTATCGGTTACCGTCATGTAGGTACTTCTCCAAACCTTGCGAAAACATGGATGCTCGAGAATATGCTGAATGGCGCACCCTTAGGATTTGTTGTAGTGGGTACATTGGTAAATTATGAGGACAGGATATTTATACCGGAACTCAATAGGCTGTACGGATTTCATAAAAAAAATGATAAACTTTTTACCAACGTTCAATCAGTAAATAAAATTGCCCTTGTAAGGGGGTCGAGAGAAGAATATGAAGGCATCATTAAGTTGCTATCTGAAGAGCATATCATGTATGATATAGTTGAACCTTCAGCACTTGGAACAGACAGGACTCCACGTAAATTGAGAGATTACGAAGCTTTGATATTGGGAGATGTTAGCAGCATGGATGATCAGCTCGTTAGTATCATTGACGAATATGTAAAGAATGGCGGTAAAATTCTAACTACCGGATTTACTTCTACAAAAGATATTGCCGGAAAGCCATTGAACAGTATCCGCCTGCAATCGTTGGGTGTTGAACCTTCATTTGAAAACTTCAAAATTGCAAAATCAACTTATTTGAAAATTTCAGATAGTGACAAAGCCGCATTAGGGCAAAATGAGTTTAAGAATTTTAGCATTATGATGATGTACTCTGACTTTCTTAAATGCAAGCCAGCAAGCACAGCGGCTGGCTATATGAAATTTTTACCGGAGACGAGATTTGGTCCGCCGGAGAAATCCTATTATACCTCAGAACAGATCACCGGCTTCCCCGGCGTTATCAGTAACAATTATGGTAAAGGCAAATCTGTTTTTATTCCCTGGGAATTGGGCGGACAATATTATCGTAAGGGGCACTATATGCATCGGATCCTTTTTACATCGGCTCTACAGAACCTGTTGAAAGTGGAACGAGATTTAACAACAGATGCATCACCGATGATTGAAATGACTCACCTGGCAAATCGCAACGGCGCATTTGAATGGATTGGAATGATCAATCAATCGGGTCAGATAGGAAGCTCCTTACGCGAACCTATTCCTATATATAATACCAACATCCGTTTTAAACCTTCCAAACCCGTTAAACAATTGATGTTAATGAACTCAGGCAAAACAATTGCATTTAAGCAATCCAATGGATGGGTTGAATGTATTGTGCCGGAGTTAAAAGATTTTGAAATGATAGTGGGGCTGTATTGATTTTTTACCGCAGAGAAAGGAGATACGCAGAGAAACGTAAAGATTTAGTCGACACCTGCACTTAAGCCTGTCATCCTGAGCCTGTCGAAGGGCGCTCAGGTAGAGATTTAGAATAAGAACACAAGAAAGGTAAGGCTGAATTGTATTGTTTCCTGCAATCCGCCCTTCGACAGGCTCAGGATGACAAATTGCGGTGCGATGTTTAATCACAGAGTTCCTTTGTATGTCTTATTCTCCTCTGTGGTAGAATGATAAATCTTTAAATCACGAGTCGCTAAAAGTAATTTATGAGCATAAAGAAAATTGAATTATTTGTTCTGACTTTGTTCATTACAATAACTGGCTTCGCGCAGCAATACAGGATTAATATCCAGATCAACACAGTTGATAAACAACTTCAATATGCAAGTAACCAGATAAAACAAATCGCTGCAACAAAGAAGTTTTCTGTTACGCAACAAAATAGCCTCGGAAACAGCGCAGACGAAATTGTGATTAAAATTATTCGCGATTCCGTTGCATCGTTAGGTACAGCCAAAGATGCATCAGTTCAAGCACCAAAGAATTTTGGATGGCAATGCTATTCTATAAGAATTAATAAAAGTGGAAAGCAGGAAATTATTTATGTTTTAGCAGGCGACAATACCGGCGCCATGTATGGGGGATTGGATATTGCTGAAGCCATTGAGACGAATAAACTAGATGCGTTGACTGACTCAGACAATAAACCCTACCTGGATCGCCGCGGAATTAAATTTAATATCCCGCTTGATTTACGAACGCCCAGTTATACAGACCCCAGTGATGCTGCTCAGCAAAATATTCCCAATGTTTGGGAGCGATCATTTTGGGAAACATATCTCGATGAAATGGCAGTGAACCGTTATAATGTACTCAGCATATGGAGCCTCCATCCGTTTCCCTCAATGGTTAAAATTCCTGAATTCCCTGATGTCGCACTGAATGATGTTTGGCGTACCAAAGAAAAATTCGATGATGGGTATAGTCACAACGGACTCAACTATGTTCGACCCAACCTGCTTCAGAATGTAGAAATAGTGAAGAAGATGACGATCGATGAAAAAATTGCTTTTTGGAAAGATGTGATGCAGATGGCCAATGATCGTGGTATTGAAGTGTATATGTTTACCTGGAATATTTTTACTAATGGCGCCAATGGAAAGCATGGCATTAATGATAGTCAGACAAACGATACCACCATCGCTTATTTCCGAGCAGCTGTTCGCGAAATGGTTAGTACCTATCCGCTTTTATCAGGCATAGGAATTACAGCAGGCGAAGCGATGAATGGAAAATTAACCGGTGAGTATGCCAATGAAAAATGGTTATGGCGTACTTACGGGGAAGGCATTCGTGATGCACTTAAGAAAGAACCCGGACGAAACTTTCGACTCATTCATCGTTTTCATCAAACATCACTCAGCTCTATTAAAGATGCGTTTCGCGAATATCCCGGCCCATTTGATCTCAGCCTGAAATACTCGATTGCCCATATGTATGCCATCACCAATCCACCTTTTGTAGATGCTGCTATGCCTTTATTATCGCAGCAAACAAAAAGCTGGCTCACTATACGCAACGATGATATCTATAGTTTTCGTTGGGCCAATAATAATTTTGCCCGCGAGTTTATAAAAAGCATTCCGGAAATTGAAAAAATTGCCGGTTACTATATGGGGCCCGATGGCTATAACTGGGGACGTGATTATTTGACAAAAGGAAATGATCACCAACTCATCTTACAAAAGCAATGGTATTCGTTTATGCTTTGGGGAAGATTGAGTTACGACCCAAATCTTCGCGATCAATTGTTCTTTAATAAACTTCAAACACATTTCCCGTCAGTAAATATTCAGAAACTGTATCAGCCCTGGTCAGCAGCTTCTATGATCTTTCCATGGATCACGCGTTATGTTTGGGGTGATATTGATTTGAAATGGTTTCCGGAAGCAAATATCAGCCATCCGCGTTTCAAAGGATTTTTTACTGTGGGCGATTATATCGAACGTGAACCCATGCCCGGAAGTAGAGTGCGCAATATTTATTTATGGGCTCAATATCAACACGCAGGGAAAAAGGATTCATTACAATCACCTCTTGCAGTAGCGGACACATTAGCGAAACTTTCATCAGCCTCACTAGCCGGTTTGAAAGCTTTGCCAGCACGTAAAATTGGATCTTTCACTGAACTCGATCAAACCCTGGGGGACATTGAAGCCTTTGCACATATTGGAAACTATTACTCCAATAAAATGAAAGCGGCTTGCAGCCTCGCGCTATTTGATCAGTTTGGTGACGAAGCAGATCGCAAAAAAGCTATTAGTTACCTGGAAGAAGCCAAAAAACATTGGACACTTTATGCTAATGTGTACAGCTCGCTGTACAAACCGGCATTGTATAATCGCGTGGGTTATGTAGATATTCCTGAACTCATTAAAAAAGTTGAAGCCGACATTAAAATGGCCAGGGAATGGAAACCCGGGACAATAAAATATGAAACAAAAGTAACAACTGAAAGGCCGTTTAGAAATTGATGAGCTGGCTTGTAGAAGAGACAGGCATTTTAATAAACTGGAAACCAACTTCGCGGGTATTTTCAGCAACGAATTTGGAAATGAGCCGGATGGTAAATGGAAACGCAGCATTTGAATAGATCGGCATGCTTAATCTTTTTCCGGGCAGATCGGCGCTTCTTTGCTGGAGCCTGTTGAAATACACAATACCAGCATCCGATTTAAGCCGCAAAATCCTGTAAAAGAAATTATGTTAATGAGATCAGGAACATCCATTAATTTTAAAGCCGAAAATGGATGGGTGGAATGTGTTGTGCCATCTGTGAAAGATTTTGAAATGTTGGATTGTTTAAATAAGTGATTTAGCTGACTCATTTCTGAAATGGAGAGATACGAAATTTGTCATTGAATAATAATTATGCCTTTGAAGTAAAGTGATGATCAGGGAACAAATGTTATTCACCACAGTAGCACAAAAGCTAAATCAGGGAACCCAACCCGAAAACGGGCCGTTTCGTTCTGAGCTTGACGAAGGGTCGGGGCGCCTTTTTTGGTACTTTTTTTTGGCGAAGCAAAAAAGTACAAAGATGTTTGGGCATTTATCTACGGATTTGTTTGAACAAATAATAAATGCTATTGAAATAAATAAATAAAGACTATGATTGTTGGACTTTTTATTCCTTGCTATGTAAATCAATTCTATCCTAACGCAGCAAAAGCCAGTTTGCAATTGCTTCGCAAATTAGGTGTTGATGTGGTTTATCCTTCCGCACAAACCTGCTGTGGTCAACCAATGGCTAATTCAGGATTCGAATATCTTGCCCAGGGTTGTAATGATCTTTTCATAAAGAATTTTTCTTCGTTCGATTATATCGTTGCTCCTTCTGCAAGTTGTGTGTTGCATGTGAAGGATCACCTGGTTTCTAATGAGAACCCGGAACTGGCAATGGCCATCAGGGGGAAATTATATGAACTGGTTGAATTTTTAGTAGACGTCTTGAAAATAGAAAAGTTGGATGCTGTATTTCCGCATAAAGTAGGATTACATCATAGCTGTCATGGTTTACGTGGTCTACATCTCTCTCAAATGAGTGAACTAAATGCACCGGCATTTTCTAAGCCTCAACAGTTATTGAATATGGTGAAAGGGCTGGAACAGGTTTCACTCGACAGGCAGGATGAATGCTGTGGTTTTGGCGGAACATTTTGTGTTGCAGAAGAAGCCGTATCGGTTAAAATGGGAAAAGACAGGGTTACAGATCATACCAAAAACGGCGCAGAATATATAACATCATCAGATCTTTCCTGCCTCATGCACCTGGAAGGAATTCTCAACCGGAATAAAAGTTCAGTAAAAGTGATGCATATTGCTGAAATCTTAAATGCTTCCATATGAAACACACTAAAGAGAAAGATCACGCGGAATTAGCTGCAGAATTTATAAAGGACGAAGAGCGTGTAGACTGGCACGATGGAGCGTTGTGGTATATCCGCGAAAAACGTGATAGGGCGTCTAAGCAAATTCCTGAATGGGAACAGCTACGTGAAGCAGCGTCAAAAATTAAAAGTAATGTGATTTCAAATCTTCACAGTTATCTTGTACAATTTGAAGAAAATCTAATTAAAAACGGCATTACAGTACACTGGGCAGCCAATGCCGAAGAGCATAACTCCATTGTATATTCGATATTAAAAGCGAAAGAAATTACCGAGATGGTGAAGAGTAAGTCGATGCTTACTGAAGAATGCCAATTGAATGAATACCTCGAAGAAAGAGGAATAGGTGTAATTAATTCCGATTTAGGTGAGTATATACAGCAAATCGACAATGAGCCACCCAGTCATATTGTTCTACCCTGTATTCATAAGAGAAAAGAAGAAATAGGCGAATTGTTTCATGAACATTTGGGAACAGAAAAAGGATTGTCGGATCCTACTCAATTAACAAGAGTGGCACGGAAACATTTGCGAAATATTTTCCTTACACGAAGAGCCGCTCTAACTGGTGTAAACTTTGCCGTTGCAGAAACAGGTGAGTACGTGGTTTGCACCAATGAGGGTAACGCTGATATGGGTGCGCATTTATCTGAAGTGCAAATTGCATCGATGGGGTTGGAAAAGTTGATCCCACAGAAAAAACACCTCTCCATATTTTTAAGATTGCTTGCTCGTAGTGCAACGGGTCAACCCATTACCATTTATTCAAGTCATTATAAAAAACCCCGCGTTGGCCAGGAAATGCATTTGATTCTTGTTGATGCAGGACGAACCAGGCAATTAGCCCGTGAGGATTTCAGGGATTCATTAAAATGTATCAAATGCGGTGCATGTATGAATACCTGCCCGGTATATAGAAAAAGTGGTGGGTTGAGTTATCACAATACGATATCAGGCCCGATAGGAGCAATACTTGCTCCGAACCTCGATATGAAAAAGCATGCAGACCTTCCTTTTGCTTCCACGCTATGTGGTTCCTGTTCCAATGTTTGCCCGGTTAAAATAAATATCCATGAACAATTGTATCAATGGCGACAGGTGATTGTTAAAGAGGGATATGCAGCCAATACAAAAGCATTAAGTATGAAGGCGATGGCCTGGACTTTGTCTTCGCCCGGAAATTTTACCACAGCAGGAAAGGCAGGAAGATGGTTCCTGCAAAATGTTCCTTTCATTGTGAATAACAAATTTAATCCATGGTACAGGCAGCGCGATATGCCGGAAGGACCAAAAGAATCATTCGCAGAATGGTATGCGAAGAATGGTAAAAACGAAAATTAATATGAGAACAAGAGAAAATATTTTGGAAGCTGTTTTAAAAAATCAACCACCGTCAACAGCATTGCCTGACATCAGTATGTTTAAAGGTGACTATGATCATGCCGTTGAAAAATATATAGAGGTTTTTGAAACTATTGGTGGTGCTGCATTTTTGGTGAATAACCTGGATGAAATCAAAAACATGATCCGGGAAAAATTTGATACCACAAAACGGTTTGTCAGCACATTGCCTGAACTCAATGATATTACCGAATTACTTACAGCATCAGTTGATCCGCATGTTTATGAAGATATAGAGCTGGCCGTGATAAAAGCGCATCTTTTTGTAGCGGAAAACGGCGCAGTATGGCTTACTGACCAGGACATGGGCCAGCGGATCATTCCTTATATCTGCCAGCATCTCGCTGTAGTAGTTAATGCAGCAGACGTTGTACCAACGCTCCATGAAGCATATGATAAGATTGGTATTGGTAACTACGAATTCGGGGGCTTTATCGGCGGACCATCCAAAACAGCAGATATAGAACAGGCATTGGTTTTGGGAGCACACGGACCATTAACGATGACGGTGTTTATTATAAAGTAGTTTTTCATTTACTTCCTTGTGTACTTCCTTGTGTTCTTTGTGGTGAAAAAAAGCACCACAAAGAACACAAGGAAGTACACAAGGGACACAAGGTTGATCTCTTAAATTTCAACGATCAATATTTAATATAGAAAGAATGGCAACGAGTATTCACATCAAAGGAAACCTACAAGAACAATACAAAGATGTTTACACAATTGAGGTAATAGACGCATTAAATGCATTATCACATTTTAACAAGGATGTTAAATCCGCTATGCAAGCCAGGATAGAAAGACGTGCAGAACGCGAACGTTCAAAAAAACGCATTTCTTTTTTAGATCCGGAATCAATTATTCCACGCACCAAAATAAAAGTGAAGGATGCAAGAGAAGGTAAATTTGAAGGCGCTGTTATCCCCGCAGATTTACAAAGACAATGGATACAGGGAACCGGCCCTGCCGCAAAACCAAATGCAAGCCTTGAAAGCAGCATTCGCAATGTTGCTTACGCATTGCTTTCCGGCGCCGACGGTTGGATGTTTGACGGCGAAGATGCACTCGGGCAAATCAAAACAATGTCGCTCGACAATCAACGTAATCTAAAACTAGCTATCAGTAAAGATCCTGTTTTTTTGAAGGTAGCAGAACAGGTTGCCGCTGATATTAATAAATGGTCCGCTGGATTTTACGGAAAGGATATTGTTAGCAATTGGGAAGAACAATTAAACTTCACTACCAAAATATTTCGCGCAAGAGGGTTACATCTCGATGATCGGCATATCCGTGATGCTGACGGAATTGCCATGGCAGCTTCAATTGTTGACATGACTTTATATGTGGTTAATAACTACCAGGCACTTCAGAAAGCAGGTTCGTCAATTGTTTTGTATTTACCTAAAATACAGGTAGCAGCAGAAGCCGCTTTATGGAATGACATGCTGACGGCGTTGGAAAATCATCTTGGTCTTGCAGCAGGCACCATAAAAGTATATGTACTGGTAGAACAATTGGAAGCCACGCATCAGCTGATGGAAATACGTGCGGCATTGGGAAAACATTTTGTGGGCTATAATACTGGCAGATGGGATTATATTAATAGTGTGTCTGATGCAATGGCTGGATTTAAAGATTTTATCAATCCCGATATTGAAGCCATTACGATGACCTATGGCTATATGCGCAATTATGAAAATCGAGTAAGGTGCGCCGTTAATACGCCGGATCTCAACGGAAATTTTGCGCTGTGGCAGGGAGGTATGGAACCAAATATTCCGGTAGGTTCAGAAGCTGGTGTGGAAGCGAGTATGAAAAAAGCAGTTGCCGGTGCAGAACGTGAACAACGGGAAGGTGCAAGTGGAAAATGGGTGGCACACTGGAAAATGGTAAATATTGTGCGGCCGGTTTGGGAAAAAGTAGGACAGGCAAATCAGTTGGGGCGACAATTTCAAGCGCTTACTTATACGCAGGAAGATGCAGGCGGATTAATATTAATAGAAAAAGCGCCCACTACAATTCGTGGTGCACGTAATCTGTTAAGTGTAGCCTTACAGTACGGAAATGCTTTCGGCCAGGGTATGCAGGCAGCGGCACTAAAACCCGCTGACTTTTTTGGGAACGATGATATTCTATATTTAATGGAGGATATGGCTACCGGCGAAATTCGCTTGAGCATACTTTGGGAATGGGTACACAAGGGCGCTGTCATCACTGAAGATGATATCCATACGGGAACCAAAGTCGGAGATAAATTTTCAATGCAGTTATTTGAAAAATTATTAGTGGAGGAATATGAAAAATTGTTGAAAGCTGATACTAAAGATGTTTTTGACAATTCAAAAACAACTACACTACCTATTTCAAGGGAGATTGCAGTTACCTATATTCATAGTCCTGTAAAGCTGCCCTGGTTCATTGATTTACTCAATATCAATTTGGATAATTTTGATTTGGGTATTGCAAGGGATAGAATAAACATGTATATCAATGCATTTAATGCAGATGGTAAGAGAATTACGGAGAATCTTGATTTTTGTGATTAATAGTAATTTGCGGGTTAATTAATTTTTTTACCGCGGAGACGCGGCGACGCAGAGGAAGGAGAAAATAAATTCAGGGATTACTCTTGTCTACTTTCTCTGCGATTTATAAAAAAATAAAACATGACTGATAAAGTAATTGGATGGATCGGCACAGGATTGATGGGTAACCCAATGGTGGGACATTTACTCAAAGCCGGCTATAAGGTTATCGTGAATAACAGGACGAAGAGCAAAGCGCAAAATTTAATTGACATGGGATGTGAGTGGTTTGAAACACCCGCGGAGATAGCAGCTAATTCGGATGTGATTGTTACCATTATCGGGTTTCCAAAGGATGTGGAAGAATGTTATTTTGGTGAGCAGGGCATTTTCAAAACGATTAAGCCAGGATCATTGTTAATTGATATGACTACCACTACTCCAAGCCTTGCAGTTAGAATATTTGAAGAAGGTCAAAAGCACAATGTAGAATGCATTGATGCGCCTGTGTCCGGCGGACAAGTTGGTGCAATTAATGGGGTGTTGTCAATAATGATAGGAGGCAATAAAGAAGCTGTTGAATCTGCATTGCCGATATTCCAGGCATTTGGAAAAAATATGGTTTACCAGGGATCAGCAGGTAAGGGACAGCATACAAAAATGTGTAACCAGATTACGATTGCCGGAACTTTGATAGGCGTTTGTGAAGGTTTGATCTATGGTTTGAAAGCTGGTCTCGATCTTAATACAATGCTTGAATCCATCACCAAGGGAGCAGCAGGTTGCTGGAGTCTTGATATACTGGCACCTAAAGTGGTAAAGGGAGATTTTTCTCCGGGTTTTTCTATCGACAATTTTGTGAAGGATATCAATATTGCTTTGCAGGAAGCTGAAGCGATGCGGCTATCCTTACCTGGACTTGCACTTGTTAAACAATTGTATGTTTCAGTTCAGGCAATGGGTAAAGGATCCTGGGGTAACCAGGCATTATACCTGGCATTAGAGAAATTAGCTGATATGGATAAGAAATAAACCGGGATATTCATTAGCGATAGATGAACTTGTTGTCAAACTTCCAATTGAATTACGATGCATATATTGATTGCTCCAAATGCTTTTAAAAATAGTCTTGATGCGGAAGAAGTAGCTGCTGCCATCAGCGAAGGTTTTATTCAAAGCAATTTGTATTGTACCTGCGAATCATTTCCAATTGCTGATGGTGGAGATGGAACAGGAACACTGATCATAAAAAAGTGCGAAGGCATTATGCTGCCTACAAAATCCAATGATCCATTAGGTAGAATAATTGATACTTCGTTGGGGCTGATTGATGAGGGAAATACAGCAGTAATAGAAATGGCTTCTTCTTCCGGAATCAAATTGTTGAAAGAGGAAGAACTAGATCCGCTTGTAGCCAATTCGTTTGGAACGGGTGAGCAAATAAAGGCAGCATTAAATGTAGGTGTGAAAAAAATTATTATCGGGATGGGTGGATCTGCCACGGTAGATGGAGCCACAGGTATGTTGAAAGCATTAGGCATACGGTTTTTAGATGGGGCTGGAAAAGAGTTGAATGTTTTGCCCGGTGATCTTGAACAATTACATAGTATTGACCTTTCAGCCTTGGATCAGCGGATCTTGAAATGTGAAGTAGTTGTTTTGTGCGATGTAGATAATCTGTTGTTGGGTGAAAAAGGTTCAGCTGCAATTTTCGGACCTCAAAAAGGCGCCACTCCTGATCATGTTCTGCAATTGGATAAGGGCCTGGCTAAACTTTCTGCTATCGGATTAACTGCAACGGGAAAAGATATGTCGGTGATAAAATATGGAGGTACTGCCGGAGGTGCCGCCGCCGGACTATTTGCATTTGTAAATGCAAAACTCGAAAACGGCATAGAATATTTTCTTGATTTAACCGGCTTCAATGAGTCTTTAGAAAATGCCGAACTTGTTATTACAGGTGAAGGGAGTATTGATGAACAAACCTTACAGGGAAAAGGTCCATTCGGTGTAGCCAACAGGGCAAAGGAAAAAGGATTGCCTGTTATCGGTCTGGCGGGTAAGGTTCCTCCCGAAAGTAATATACATCTTCAAAAATATTTTGACGCATTATTGCCCATCGGCAATCAGCCTACAGATCTTATTAGCGCTATGAAAAGTACGCATGATAATTTGCTGAGAACTTCTGTTGAGATTGGAAATTTATTGGCTTTGCAAATTTGAACCGCTTGTTAGTGGTCGGTGGGGACACCGACCACGGGATCTTCTTCCGCGCCCTCCGTGGTTGTTACATAAGTGAAACGGCAGCCTAAATAATTCTTCCGTACATTCAGTTTATAGTTTCTCAAACCTGAACTTGCCAGTACAATGAAAAAACATTTTCCATTACAAACTATCATTAAAGAGAAGTACAGGAGCATAATGTTCCTGCTATTGTTACTGACTGCTTCCATATTTTTTTGCGCGTTTTTTTTCATAGGAAAAACCAAACCTCCGATACATTATATACCCGTTGCAAATGCAGACTGGGCAGAATACAATGGCGATGCGAGCCGCAGCCATTTTTCAGAACTTGAACAGATCAACAAAGAAAACCTCGGTCATTTAAAGCTTGCGTGGTCCTATTCATCAGGAGGCGCAGATACAACTGGTAACCGGTCGCAGATTCAATGCAATCCCATTGTCATCAACGGTGTTTTATACGGTGTTAGTGCCGATATCCAGGCATTTGCGATTGATGCGGCAACCGGTAAGGCACTATGGAAAACTAATGTTCCTGATAACGGTGGCACACTTAGCAGGGGTGTTACTTATTTTGCCGATAGTGTTTCAAAACGAATTTTTTTTGGCGCCGGAAAATGGCTCTATGCAATTGATGCAACAAATGGTAAGCTAATTGAAAGTTTTGGAGATAAGGGAAAGCTCGATTTAAAGAAAGGAATAACGAGACCCGGTGCCGACGATTTTGTAAGATCAAATACACCTAACACTATTTACAAAAACCTTTTGATAACGGGTGCGCGTGTTGCAGAATCTGAAACTGCATTGTTAGGAGATATAAGGGCATTCAACGTATACACAGGTAAACTGGTTTGGACTTTCAGAACTATTCCCGCAAGCGGAGAGTTGGGTTACAGTAGCTGGGCGCCTGATCCACGCAAAAACATTGGAGGCGCTAATGCCTGGGCAGGAATGGCAATTGATCGCGAAAGAGGAATTGTTTACATTCCAACTGGCTCAGCTGCATTTGATTTTTACGGCGGAAACCGGAAGGGGAATAATCTTTTTGCGAATTGTTTGCTGGCATTAAATGCGAATACTGGTAAACGTTTGTGGCACTATCAACTGGTGCATCATGATATATGGGACAGAGATCCTCCGGCACCACCAAATTTGGTAACGGTTATACAGAATGGGAAAAAAATTGATGCGGTTGCTCAAATCACTAAACAGGGATATGTTTTTGTATTTAACCGGGTTACGGGTAAACCAATTTTCACGATAGAAGAAAAGAAATTTTCACAAAAAGCAATGCCGGGCGAATATCCTAGTTTAACGCAACCGGTGCCTTTAAAACCAACAGCTTTTACACGCCAGAGTTTTACCGAAAAAGATTTCAACCCATTTGCTTCCGGACGGGATTCATTGGTGAATTTGTTGAAACAGGCGAGTACCGGAAGTGCGTATATACCAGTTGGTAAAAACATGACGATCTTTTTTCCAGGTACCGATGGTGGTGCACAATGGGGTGGAGCAGCTGCTGACCCTGATGGAATATTGTATGTGCCTGCAAAAGAAATTCCCTGCTATACTACACTGATAAAAACTCAAAACACCGATAACAGTTCTTCAACAGGGTTGAAATCATACAATACCTATTGCGCTTCCTGTCATGGTAAAGATTTGAAAGGTAACCACGACGGATCTTTTCCTTCTTTGGTTGCGATTGAAAAGAGGCGTTCACCCGAAGCTATTCAACAGGTAATGCAAAAAGGTAAAGGCATGATGCCATCTTTTTCACATATATCTGTAGTCGAAAGAAAAGCGATAGGTGATTTTTTACTCCATAAAAATACGGGCAATGAAAAAATCATTGTTGCTGGTAGTACACAAAAAAAAGCACCCTATCAACACACCGGATATAACAGGTGGTATGATAGCAATGGTTATCCTGTAAGCACACCGCCCTGGGGAACACTTACTGCAATAGACTTGAATACCGGGGAGCGCAAATGGCAGGTACCGTTAGGAGAATATGCTGCGTTAATGGCGAAGGGTTTGCCCGCAACAGGGACAGATAATTACGGTGGTCCGTTAGTAACAGCCAGCGGTTTGATTTTTATTGGAGCTACCCGCGACGAAAAATTCCGCGCTTTCGATAAAACAGACGGGAAGATTTTATGGGAAGCAAAACTACCTGCAGCAGGTTATGCATCACCAAGCACCTATTCAATTAATGGCAAACAATATATTGTTATTGCATGTGGTGGAGGAAAACTGAATACAAAATCAGGTGATCAGTATGTGGCGTTTTCGCTTGAGGATTAAAATAATGGTCTGGGAATTTTGAAAATGTATTGCATATGCTGAACATTCAAGTTGTCATCCTGAGCCTGTCGAAGGGCGGAAAAAAGAATTTTTTGCAATCAGTTTATTAACACAATCTCAAATTGTTCATTATACTTCACAGTTCGCCCTTCGACAGGCTCAGGATGACAGCTTGTGGTGCAGGATGACAACTTGATTGTTCAGAAAAGATGCTACACAATTCACTCGTTATTCAAACTTTATTATCTTCTAAAAATGTAACTTTCAGCAGTATTAAATCTGAAAGTTGCAAATATGAAGTTCAATAATATAATTCTGGTTATTTATTTCCTACTTGCTACTACTTTTTTATTTTCACAACAGCGTCCCAATATTATTTATATACTGGCCGACGATTTAGGTTTCGGGGATCTGAGCTGTTACGGACAGCAGAAATTTTCAACTCCCAATATTGATCAACTCGCAAAACAAGGCATGCTTTTTACCAGGCATTATGCTGGTTGTTCGGTTTGTGCACCTTCGCGTTCGTCGTTAATGAGTGGACAAACCACCGGTTATACTGCAGTGCGCGGAAATAAATCAGTAGAGCCAGAGGGCCAATGGCCTATCACTGCCGGAACTTTTACCATTGCAGAAATGCTGAAACCAGTAGGTTATTCAACTGGCTGTTTTGGAAAATGGGGATTGGGATATCCTGGATCAGACGGCGATCCCAACAAACAGGGCTTTGACGAATTTTATGGGTACAATTGCCAGAGCCTGGCGCATAATTATTATCCGGATCATTTGTATCACAACCAGGAGAAAGTAGTATTAGCGGGTAATGCTGGCAGTGAGTTCAAGGAGTATGCACCTTATTTAATTCAACAGAAAGCACTTCAGTTTATAGATGATAATAAAAACAAACCTTTCTTTTTATTTTATGCAACAACCCTGCCTCATGCAGAATTTTTATTGCCTGAGAATGAAATTTCACCGTTTCGAAACAAATTTTTACCGGAAAAAGTTTATGAAGGAGCAAAGCCAGGTGATAAGGATTTTCGACATGGTGCATACGGTTACCAACAAGAAAGCCATGCTGCTTTTGCCGCCATGGTTACGCTTCTGGATAAACAAGTGGGCGAAATAATAGCTAAGATTAAAGTGTTGGGATTGGAAAGAAACACAATCATTATTTTTTCTTCGGATAACGGGCCACATAAAGAAGGAGGCGCAGATCCGGGTTATTTTAACAGTAATGGACAGCTGAAAGGATACAAAAGAGATTTATATGAAGGAGGAATCAGGGAACCCATGCTGGTGAGCTGGCCCGGCAGAATTAAAAACGGATCAACAACAACACTTGTGTCAGCATTCTGGGATGTAATGCCCACGCTTGCAGACATAGCAGGAGTGCCGGCACCTCAAAATATTCAGGGCATTTCATTTTTGCCTACACTAATGGGAAGGAAGGATCAACGTCAGCATGACAATCTTTACTGGGAGTTTCATGAACAGGGTGGAAAGCAGGCGATACTTAAAGGAAATTGGAAATTGATTCGATTGAATGTACTTGACTCGCTGAAAACTTCTGTTGAGTTATATGATATTTCAACAGATATTGGGGAAGAAAGAAACCTGGCCGATAAATATCCTGAAAAAGTAAAAGCATTGTTGAAGCTGATAGAGAACAGCCGGGTGCCGAATAGGGATTTTGTGTTTATTGAAGGAGAGTAGCTTTTATTATTCGCTTAATATGATTGGTAATTTTCGACCCGTCATCTTGAGTTCACATACTGTGATCTTGAGCCAACATACTGTGATCTTGAGCCCACACACTGTCATCCTGAGCCTGTCGAAGGGCGGAATAGCGGAGAGATACACAGATGGCCCTTCGACAGGCTCAGGATGACAGCTTAAGTGTGCATGATCAAAGTACTTTAATCTATGACAGTTTAATCTGAATAAAATATTAAAACGCATTTAAATGAATAAAACAATCACCACGCTTTTCGCAATCATCCTCCTCGCTCAATCCTTCGCTCAACAAACAACAAACAAACCCGAACGTGAACAATGGTTCCAGGACCTGGGCTTTGGTATGTTTATTCACTGGAGTGTAGATGTTCAGTTGGGTACAGTTATCAGTCACTCGATGGCAGGTGCTTCCAAAGAATATGTGAATCGTTTTGTATCAGAGTTGCCACAAACCTTCAATCCCAAAAACTTTCAGCCCGATGATTGGGCATTGCTGGCAAAATTGGCGGGCATGAAATATATGGTGTTTACAGCAAAGCATCACGCGGGCTTTTGTATGTGGAACACTAAGACGACTGACTTTAACGTAATGAACACGCCGTTTAAAAGGGATATATTAAAAGAAGTGATAACAGCTTTTCGCAAACAAGGAATTGCTGTTGGTATTTATATTTCGCCGGAAGATTTTTACTATTTGCATAAAAATAATATTCCAATTGGTCGCCTGCAGCATCCTATGCATTATCCAGCAAAGAATGAAGGCCTGATGGCTTTGGATAAGGCACAGGTAAAAGAACTGCTCACCAATTATGGGAAAATTGACTTAATGTTTTTTGATGGGCCCGCAGAGGGATTGAAAGAATATGCATGGTCAATTAATCCTGATTTGATGGTAACGCGCGGACAAATCAGTACGCCAGAACAAACGCTTCCCAATAAGCCATTACCTGCGCCCTGGGAAGCCTGTTTTACAATGGGCACTGATTGGCAATATAAGCCAACCAATGATCCCCAAAAAAGCGGAACAGAAATGATCAATATGCTGATTGAAACAAGGGCGAAGGGCGGCAATTTATTATTGAATGTTGGTCCGAAACCCAATGGGGAAATTCAAATTGAGCAGGAAGCTTTATTGCGTGAACTGGCACTCTGGAATTTTGTAAACGGCGAAGCAGTTCATGCTGTACGCGCTTTTAATATTACCAAAGAGAGGGACATCTGGTACACGCGGTCTGCCATTGATAGTTCTATCGTATATGCGTTTATACCTGGCGGTGATGATTGGAAGTTTGGTGATAGAAAAGAAATAGTTTTCCGGAATATAGCCGGATTAGCAAAAACAAAGGTTTCTATTTTGGGATATGGTAGTGAATTGGTTGAATATAGAGAAGGAGTAGATGCAAAAATTTATGTGCAACAAACTGTTGCAGGACTTTTAGTAAGCGCTGTAAACGGACATCGTTTGTACACCAATTACAAATGGCCTAATCCTGTTGTATTGAAATTGGAGAATGTGCAGTTTGTGGATAGTAGTAAAAAGGATAAGCAAGCAGCGAAGATTGATGGTGCTTTGTGATATAACATTTTCTGCGAAACTGTTTCTCATATCGCACAATTAAACTTTCATCCTGAGCAATTAAACTGTCATCCTGCACATAAACCTGTTATAAAGATTTGGAAAAGCAAATTGTTCAATGCAGAAATTCCTCATAGGCGCCCTTCGACAGGCTCAGGATGACACTCTAATTGTGCAAGTTCAAAAAATGTTTAAATGATTGCACCTATTGTCTATTTTTGAATGAATAGCGCAATTAAGAGCGTCATCAACATGAATTTAGTGGAAGTATCAGGCATCAGCAAGCGGGAAGGAGGAGAGGTTCAATTAGCCGAGACTTCATTCTCCCAGCAAAAATTTCAGAACATAGCAATATGCGGTGAATCGGGTTCAGGTAAAACCACTTTATTGAAAATAATTGGAGGCCATATACAAACCGATACTGGTAAGATTTTATTTGAAGGAAAAAAAGTGGATGGCCCTTTGGAAACTTTAATTCCTGGTCATCCTGGCATTGCTTATCTCTCCCAACATTTTGAACTAAGAAACAATTATTACGTAGAAGAAGTTCTCAGCTATGCTAACACCCTTACTGATGAGGAAGCCAATACACTTTACGAAGTTTGCCGGATAAAACATTTAATAAAGAGAAAGACTCATCAATTATCAGGTGGAGAAAAGCAAAGAATTGCGCTTGCGCGACTGCTTATCGGGTCTCCGCGTTTGTTGCTGCTGGATGAACCGTTTTCTAATCTTGATCTTATTCATAAAAATATACTAAAGGCCGTTATCAATGATATCGGTGAAAAATTGAAAATCACCTGCATGTTGGTTTCTCACGATCCAATGGATATGCTGTCGTGGGCAGATGAAATATTGGTGATGAGAAATGGTAAGATCATTCAACAGGCAGTTCCCAATGATATTTATAAAAAACCTGTTAATGAATATGTAGCAGGTTTGCTAGGGAGCTATAATGTGTTTGATACAGCGCAGCAGAAATTATTTTCTATGTTCCCGGGCGTGGAAGTGGATGAAAAGAAAATGTTGATTCGTCCGGAGAATTTCAGAATTGTTGCAGGTGGTCCACAGGCAATGAAAGCGGAGATAAGAAAGGTTAATTTTTTGGGTAGTATATATGAATTGGAATTGTCTATTTCAGGGTTGGAAAAATTAGTTATGATAGAGACTATCGGAAAACAATATTCTACAGGACAGATAATCTATGTTAATGTAACCGCAGATGATGTATGGTATTTTGAATAGACGCTGAGTGATCTTTGAGAAACTCTGGGTAACAGTTACTAGTTACACAGAGTTTCTCAGAGATCACTCAGCGCTACACAGAGAGTTATTTTTTCTTCAAAGAAGCTAAGTATCCTATCAAATCTGACAATTCCTGTTTGCTCATTGCCTGGAAAAGCGTAGAAGGCATCATTGATTCTTTCAGCTCCGTTGTTTTTTTCACATCACTGGTCTTAATTTTTTGAACACTCCCCCCCGGATATTTCAAATCAATATCAGTTTCTGTTTTACTCGAAATAATACCCGTCAACGTAGATCCATCCTTCATATCCAGTTGCCAGTTTTCATATCCGAAACTTATACCTGAAGATGGATGAATGATAGCATCATACAAACCTTCGAGCGGTAGTTTCGATCCAATTTCAGAAAGTTTGGGTCCAACGTCATATCCTTCTCCATTTACCTGGTGACAAACATTACAACTTCTAACAAAAACTTCCTTGCCATTGGATGCATTTGCATGCAGCGCTGTTATCTCCTGTAAGGTGGGTGCTTTGGTATCGGCCAATGCGGCTTCTGCGCCTGGTAAATATGAAAGTGCCTGTATATAGATCGTTTTTCTCCATGCGCCTTTCACGCCAGTCACCATAGGTTGCATCAATGGTTCCGGAACTTTTTTCTGCGACAACAATTCAAGCACACGATCTTCACCGCTCTGACTTTTCCCAAGCATTTCTGCTGCTTTTGACCGTGTCCATTGATTATACGATTTTGAGTATACAATGGCTTGTATAAAATCAATGGATTCTTTACTACCAACCTTACCCAGTGATTTTAATATAGCTGAAGTTTTAGCAGTATCATTTCCTGTGATTATTGGTTGCACGAGAGGCAGTCCATTAAATTTTACAAGGAGACCAGCGGCATCACGACCCAGCGCAACATCGGGTTTTGCAAGTGCCAACGCAAGCAGGTTATTATTTTCCGACTTCAATTCGTATTGCCTTACCAAATCAATATACTCCGACGTACCTTCTATAGATTTTAATACATCCTTCATGGCCTGTTTAGCGATAGCAGATTGTTGTACCGTGGCAGCATCAAGATGATGCAATACCAATTTGTTAAGTTGAAGATCGCCAGACTTGTTATCAGTGATCATTTTCAAAAGAACAGGTGATTTTGCCTTGCCAGTATTAAAATCAAATGCTCTGAAATATCTTAATCTTGTTTTAAGATCCACCGATTCATCAGATGCCAGTGTTGCCAGCATCGGAATGGCTTTATCGGTTCTTGCACGCCAGACAATATCCCTTCCTGCGGCAGTTTGCAAAGGATCGTTGTTCAATTTGAGATAAGCTGTAAAAAAGCTGTCCCATTGCCTGTCGGCACCGATACCCAGGGCTTCAAGATACCAGCGATCTGACCCATCATGTTGACTGGCCAGTTGCGCCCATAACGATGCAGCTTCAGGCTCACGGCGGTGCCTAATCGCTATTGCACATTCGCGGCGAACCTGGGGGTCTTTCTCGGTAACCAATTGTTTTACGATTCCAATTACATTTGAATTTAATTCTCTCACGGCCCTTATGCCCATCATTCTGATATCCGGATTATCATTTTTAATAGCCTCATCTATATATTTTTCTCCGGTTGGCATTTTTACCAAAACCCAAAAAGCTCTCGCACTCATGCGTTGATTGGTAGTAGCGTGCCACAGTTTTTCCAGGTCAGGAACAGCTTTTTGCCCCATTTCCTGTAAGGTCAAAAAAGCATGCCTTCTTACGGCCAGGTTAGGACTTTGCAAAGCTGCGATTGCTCCGGCAGGAGTTGAATAATCTTGTTGAGGCACGCTATATTTCGATCCGGGAGGAGCTACACGATATATACGCCCCTTTTGCTGATCTCCAGCCTGGTGGCCTCCCACACCGGGATCGTACCAGTCAGCAACTATTAATGATCCATCGGGAGCTACACAGACATCAGCTGGTCTGAACCACTGATCTTTTTCACCCTTCAAAATATTAATCGTATCAGCGGTATAGCCAGCACCCTTTTTTTGAACAGGATAAGAACGAACGACGTTAGGACCAGGATCGGAATGAATCATCTGGTTCTGAAACTGGGAAGGTAGTAATGATCCTTCATAGATTACCATGCCCGTAGGAGAGCCCGCACCTGTTTGCAATAAATTGGGAACAACACCAGGATCATTCAGGTGCCAATGTTTGAAAGGAATAGAATCTTCCATATTAGTTCGGGCCGATTGCCAGCTGGCGCCTGTCATTTCATCTTTATAACCATAATTGCCATAATCCATTACATAGTTAATCCTCACACTACGGTTTCCATCATCGTCATTATCACTTTGCCACATAGCCCCGTAGCTATCTACTGCCACTTCATAGTTATTCCTGAAATTATGTGCAAGGCATTCCACTTTTGATCCATCAGGGTTGCAGCGAAAAACCATTCCCTGCTGGTATTTTTTAGGGCCTATTTCATCGCCATCCTGGTCGAGCACTACTTTATTATTTTTATCCCTAAGCATTTTTCCTTCGTTGCCGAAATTGAAATAGAGTTTTCCATCTGGTCCGAAATTAAATGTATGCATGCCATGATCATGCTGCTCGCCTCCAATTCCCTGGAATAGAATTTCTTTCCGGTCTGCTTTATCATCTCCGTTATCATCATAAAATGACCATACATAGGGGCTTTGAGATATCAATACCTGCTTACCTAATACACAAACGCCCAGCGGCGCATTTATTTCCGGGCCCTGGTAGAATACTTTGGCAGTGTCCATACGACCATCGCCGTTAGTATCTTCAAGAATAATTATACGATCACCTTTTTCGTTGGTTGGATTACCATTTATTTCGGGGCGATAATTATAAGCTTCCGTTACCCATACTCTACCACGTTCATCTACGTCAATATTGGTAGGATTTTTTAGCATGGGCTCAGTCGCCATGATTTCAACATCTAATCCTGCATATACGTGAAGACCTTTTAATGCATTTTCGGAAAGATGCTTTTGCGTCTCCGTTAAAGTATCGGATGTATTATTACCAGACGACTTATCGCCGGCATTATTACAGGCCGTTAAAAAAATAAGGGCCCCCCAAAAAAACAGATTTTGAGGTAGAAAATAGTTTGGCTTTTTTGCAATCATTTGGTTGATTAATTATGGAAGCGAAAGATAAATTATTGAGAGGATAATTCCTTCAAATTTTATGATCTGATCAAATGTTATCAGCTTTTCTCTGTGAAACTCTGTGTAACAATTCCTAGTTACACAGAGTTTCACAGAGATCACACAGAGCTTCACAGAGAAAAACTCAATATTCTATATCTTTAGGAAAACCCTTCCAAAGCATATGAGAATTTATTTGATTATAATTTTGATATCAGCCAGTCTTGTATCAACGGCTCAAAAAGCATCGACTATTTCATTCGAAAAATGGCTAAGCTTGAAAGGCGTCAGTTCCCCCAACATTTCGCCTGATGGAAAAACTATAATTTTTGCTGTGAATAGTACAGATTGGGCCAGTAATAGTTACGATAGCGAACTTTGGATGTCGCGCAATGGGGATTCACCTATTCAACTAACGCGTACGGCTAAAGGAAATAGTTTCAATGCCCAATTCACGCCGGATAGTAAGTATATCAGTTTCCTGGCCGACAGGGGAGAAAAAACCCAAATCTATCTTATATCCGTAAATGGTGGTGAAGCGATGCAGGTAACTAAGGATGAAGATGGGATCAGCAATTACGATTGGAGTCCTGATGGAACCAAAATTGTTTATAGTAAACCTACTGCAGAAAGTAAGCGCGATAAAACGGTGAAAGAACGTTTTGGAGCATTTGCGGTAGAAGGGGAGGAGTATCGTCAGAATCATTTGTGGCTGCTTAATTTCAGCTTTGACTCGCTGGCACTGGCAGGACAATTACCTTGTTACCCCGTGAAAAAAGATAGCACAAACCAGGATTCCCTCGCAAAAAAACCTGCGTCCTGTATCAGTTGGCCCGTAGCTAAACAATTGACAGAGGGAGATTTTAATGTAGGTGGCTTTTCCTGGAACCCTGATGGAAAACAAATTGCATTTAATAAACAACCCAACCCGCTTATACTTTCAGGAACAAAAGGAGATATAGTAGTAGTTGATATTAGCAGCAAAAAAATAACGACACTGGTAAATAATCCAACGGGTGATTTCTTCAATGAATGGAGTCCTGATGGAACTGCTTTTGTTTATGGAAGTACGATCGACGACAGCACCTCAAATTTTTATAAGAATAGCAGGCTTTTTATCTATGATATGAAAACAAAGACCAGTCACGAAATAGCGAAGGATATTGATGAACAAAGGTATGTAGTAAGATGGCATAAATCAGGGCTCTACATAGGTGCACAGGAGAAAACTAAACAAAAGATATTTACAGTAGATGTAAAAACAGGCGCTGCAAAATGGGTCCCGCTAGCACTTGATATCATTAACAGTACTTCGTTTAGTAAGAATACTGATGACATTGTTCTTACCGGCAGAAATTATGCTGACCTGGTTGAAGTTTTCTCGGGTAAATTAAATCAACCCCTCAAAAAAATTACCAACAACAATGCACAAATTGCAGGATGGAACACGCCAATAAATGAAATTATCCAATGGAAGAGCACAGATGGTGCGGACATTGAAGGCATATTATTGAAGCCACGAAATTATGATGCGAAGAAAAAGTATCCTTTGCTGGTAGTAATACATGGTGGGCCAACAGGAACCGATTATCCGGATCCAACTCCCACTTATGTGTACCCGATAATGCAATGGGTTGAAAAAGGTGCGCTGGTTTTAAGAGTTAACTATCGTGGAAGTGCCGGTTATGGTGAAAAATTCCGTTCACTCAATGTGCGCAACCTGGGTGTTGGTGATATGTGGGATGTATTGAGTGGTATTGAAAGCCTCGATAAAAAAGGAATGATCGATACTTCAAAAATGGGTTGTATGGGTTGGAGCCAGGGTGGATATATTTCTGCTTTTCTCACAACAAATACAAAAATATTCAAAGCGATATCGGTAGGTGCCGGAATTTCTAACTGGGTAACTTATTATGTAAATACGGATATTACTCCATTTACCCGTCAATATTTACAGGCAACTCCATGGAATGACATGGATATTTATCTCAAAACTTCACCCATGACAAATATCAATAAGGCAAGCACGCCAACATTGATACAGCATGGCGAATTTGATAAACGTGTTCCTATTCCAAATGCGTATGAGCTATACCGTGGTTTACAGGATAGAGGTATTCCTTCAAAATTAATCGTGTATAAAGGTTTCGGACACGGTATTACAAAACCTAAAGAAAGACTGGCAGCTGTGTGGCACAACTGGCAATGGTTTAATAAGTACGTATTTGGTGAAGCAGAGGAAACAATGCCAGTGGAATAAATTTTTAGATTGAATTAAATAACCGCGGAGAAAGGAGCCGCGGAGAAAATATTCCTCAGCGGCTCCTTTCTCCGCGGTAAAAAAATTAATGATATTTTTTCATTGGTGCCATCGCAAATACAAGCCCAACGTTAAACTGGCTTAAACCATCTTTTGGCGCATTTCCCAATTCCTGGTTTTCATTACTCTTCCAGGTACGATCCTGGAAACTGCCTGTATAAGTGGCTTTTAACCCAATTGAACCACAGTGGGCTTTTGCAGACTTGATCGCAAAACCAAAACCTACATTATAGGTAAAAAATGAATTTTTAAAGCCAACTGAGCGTACCGCATTTTGAGATTCTGGTGACTCAAGTATTTCATCAAATGGAACTGAAGAATTATCAGTATACATTTTTGCCTGGTACCATTGATATCCTATACCAGCAAGCGGGTACAACAGATAGCGTTCACTTTCCAGTAAGTCATAACCAATATTTGCGCCCAGTCCAATATACCTGATTACACTGCTTTTTTTATGACTGTCGCCACTTAAACTGCTTCCAACAAAAACACCGAAATCAGAGATTACACGGTTTCTTTCTTTTAGCCAGCCTAATTGCAGCGTTCCGGTGTAATCCTTTAAACTTTCATACTTGGAGTTATTGGCTATCCGACTATTCAAGTCGTCAAATTTCTGAAAACTTACACCAAAGCCTACAGTACCCTGGGGAATATTTTCCCATTTTTTTTCATCTTGTGCAAGGGAACACACACAAATGGAAAGCATTAGAATTGATAATACGATTTTCATAAAAGTGTTGTTTAAATGATAAATACGAGTAAAACTCATTCGTGGTTTACTGGTTAATAACTAATGATGCGATTTTAACAATTACATAGCATTCTTGTCTAAGCTTATTCATTACGATTATCTGTTTCGTACAACAAAAACTTTTGTCAAAACGAATACTCCGGTAATGGATTTATGTGTAATTCAAATTAAGGGGATTGACATAGCTGTTTAGTTCAAGTACTATGCCTGATTTGTCGAAATAGCCAGGCGTCACATTTACATTTCAAGGCAGAGAAAGGAGATGTGCAGGGTTTCGCAGCGGAACTCTGCGTTAAAATATGAGGATTAGAATTTTATCGCCAGTTTAGCCTTTCCTTTTTTTCCTTTTTTTGATTTCCATTGCGGGCCCTCTTTAACCAGGCGAATAGCTTCCTTATCTTGTTCCTGCGATAGCGACTTTACTATTTTAATATTGCTGACTTCATGTTTTTCATTAACATCAAAAGAAAGTATTACTTCGCCATCGATAGTACTTAATTCTGAAGGTTTCTTTTTATTTGAATTGATATAGGCGTCGTATTCTTCCCATCCACCCATAGGTTCAACAGCTTCAACATCTTCTATTACTTTTGATTTTGCACTATCCCGCCTTAACATACGGGTTTCTTTTTTATGCTGAGCACCATATCCAACTACAACAACTTCTTCCAATGCTACATCTGATTCCTGCAGGATAATATTATTCGAAACATTATTATTGCTTTTCAGGGTCGCATTGTTCTGTTGATACCCCAGAGAAGCCACTTCAATTTTTAAAGCTGTATCGGGCGCTGTAATTTTAAAAAGTCCGTTGATATCAGTAACTGTAGAAACATTCCTGTTTTTCGCCATAATACTTGCTCCGGCAACAGGTTTATTTTTGCTATCTAATACTTTACCTGAAAAAATATTTGATGGCATATCCTGTTGAATCGCATTCAACGCTTTTTTCTCTTCTTTTAATGCTGTTTCCTGGTTAGATGTAACTGCTTTCGCAGCCTGATTTTCAGTTTGATCTTTAACCGGGGCAGCTGCTATTGACTCTTCACTAGTGGAAGAAGGCGCTGATATTGCAGGAATGGGTTCATGTTTTTTGGAAGATGAAACAGGTTTTTTCCCAACTTCGTTCACCTCTTCTTTTGTAGCTAAGTTTGTTTCTATTTTGGCAATATCCTGCGAATCAATTATCGGTTGTGCATTAATGGTAGTAGTATCTGCGTTGGCCGGACCAATTGTTTCCTTTTTAGCGATGGGTTTGTTTTGGACTTCAGTATTTGCATCGAAAAGATTGTAAATGGTTAAACCTCCTATGGACACCGCCAGTACAACCATTGCCGCTCTAATCCAGACAGGGAAGAGTGTGCTTTTCTTTTTCTCCTTATTTATTCTTTTTTCCAGTTTTACCCGAAGCGAATGTAAATCCTTGTTTTGCTGTTCGCTATCTAGTATAGCAAATCCCTCAATTGCATCGGCCAGAAACGGATCATCCAATGCTGCTTTTTCAAGTGCATGCATTTCGGCGGGAGATAGTTTGCTCTCCAGGTATAGTTGAATATCCCTGGCCGAGTATGTTTTGATATGGTCCTGTTCCTGTTTCATTGTTTAGATTCCGCTATCTGCATGTTGGATTTTCTTATCCATACAAATTTTTAAGTTTCTCCTTCCGTTTTGTATGAGGCTTCTCACCTGGTTCCAATCTATTCCTGTTATGTCTGATATTTCTTTATATGATTTGTTTTGAATATAAAATAATTCCACACTTTGTTTTTGCTCAGCCGATAAGCTGTTGAGGCATTGTTCCAGCTGTTGCAATTGTTCCTCTTTTTGAAATATACCATTCAGATGCACTTCTTCTCCCGTTTGCATAAGTTCGGTATTAAATTCCACCGTCTTCAAATTTTTCGGTGTACGTAATTGCATCAGGCAGTGATTCTTAGCTAAGGTATGCAGCCAGCTTTTAAAATTCTCTACTTCGTATTTGTGCAACTTTGACACCAGTTCTTCAAAAACCTGCATGGTGGCATCTTTCGCGGCTTCTCCCTCTTTCAGGTATTTCAGGCATACCCCATACACCAGGTCCATATATCGTTCATATAATACACCCAGAACGGAAAGGTCACTGGATTTTTTATATAAAGCTACCAATTCAAGATCGGTAGCAGATTGATTCGATATGTTTTTTAAGAAAGGCAATTATTTTTTTTGAAATCAACATTAGTATTTCATGGCGTCATCGTTGTGTCACTCACTTTTGCTTTATCTCTTTGTTCAGCGCTGATAAAACAAAGATGCAATATATTTTTATTTTACCATAGTGAAAGGAGATTGCCAGTTGAGTTGTCATTTTGCATTACAAGTTGTCACCTTGCATAACGTGCTGTCATCCTGAGCCTGTCGAAGGGCGCCAATCTCCATCTAAAATTATTTCAACGCCCGATTATGTAATTTTTTGCATCCCTGCATCTATTTTAAAACACCAATTTTATGCGACTTATAATATTAAGCTGCCTTGCAGCAATCATTGTACTCATCTCATTCAGATCTATTCAAACTTTCACTGTACATGGAAAAATTACCGACGATCAAAGCAACACCCTAACCGGGGTCACCGTTACAGAAAAGGGCACAAGTAACAGGGTTATTACAGATAGTAAAGGAGAATTTGTGATAACAGTGCAAAGCGAAAAATCAAAACTGGTCTTTAATTATGTAGGGTTTGAAACAAAAGAAGTTGGCATTAAAGGTCGATCCAATTTAACAGTTTCTTTAGTTTCATCAACGGCAAAACTTGAAGAAGTTGTCGTAACTGGATATGGCATTTCTGATAGTCAAAGTGAATATGAAAGAAGCAATGTTTATCAACCCAGAGGGAAAAAAGATAATAAAGTATTTGCGCCTGCTCGTGCATTACCTGGTTCTGCGCCGGGTATTTATCAGCATGATATGAAATCTAAAAATGATAGCTGGCGAAATAATAATAATTACAATACAGAGGACTATGATAAAATAAATGAAAATCGTTTCCTTACTGCAAATGAAAACCCCCTATCAACATTCTCCATCGATGTTGATGCAGCATCTTACAGTAATGTTCGTCGCTATCTTCAATCAGGACAATTACCACCCGCAGGTTCTGTGCGCATTGAAGAAATGATTAATTATTTCCATTACGAATACCCGCAACCGGTATCTTCAGATCCGTTTTCTATCAATACAGAAATGGCTGATTGTCCCTGGAACAATAAACATAAACTGGTGCTTATTGGTTTGCAGGGTAGAAAAATCCCCGTCGATAACCTGCCTGCATCAAATCTTGTTTTTTTGATTGACGTTTCCGGCTCAATGGATGTTGAGAATAAACTTCCCCTGGTTAGATCTTCAATGAAATTATTAGTGGATAATCTCCGCGAACAGGATAGAGTTTCAATAGTAGTTTATGCAGGTAGCGCAGGACTTGTTCTTCCTCCAACAAGTGGCGCAGACAAAACAGCTATCAAAGACGCCATTGATAAACTACAGGCAGGTGGCTCAACAGCTGGTGGTGAAGGTATAAAGCTCGCCTATAAAACTGCAAAGCAAAATTTTGTGAAAGAAGGAAATAACCGTGTTATTCTTTGCACAGACGGCGATTTTAATGTAGGTGTAAGCAGCGATGCCGAACTCGAGACTATGATTGAGAAGGAACGTAAGAGTGGTGTTTTTTTAACGGTACTTGGTTACGGCATGGGAAATTATAAGGATAATAAAATGCAAAAACTTGCCGATAAAGGAAATGGCAATCACGCTTATATCGATGGTATGTCGGAAGCGAAGAAAGTGTTGGTAAACGAATTCGGAGGCACACTTTTTACCATCGCAAAAGATGTAAAACTGCAGATAGAATTCAACCCGGCTAAAGTGCAGGCCTATCGTTTAATTGGCTACGAAAACCGGATGTTAAATAAGGAAGATTTTAATAACGATTTAAAAGATGCCGGTGAATTGGGTAGTGGTCATACCGTAACAGCGCTGTATGAAGTTATACCCGTTGGTGTAAAAAATGAATTCGAAGAAAAAGTAGATAAACTAAAATATCAACAGCAGGCTGAGTCACAAAAGTATTCCCCTGTTGCCAGCAACGAAATGATGAATGTAAAGTTTCGTTACAAGAAACCCGATGGCGAAACCAGTAAGCTAATTGAGCATCCCTTAATCGATCAGTCAAAAAGCTTTTCAGTTACTTCAAATAATTTTCGCTTTGCCGCTGCAGTTGCACAGTTTGGAATGTTGTTAACCGACAGTGAGTTTAAACAGCAGTCTTCATTTGACAAAACCTGGCAGCTGGCCAGTAATTCAGTAGGTAATGACGAAGAAGGCTACCGTGCTGAATTTTTGAAATTGTTGAAGAGTGCACAGACACTCGCTAAAAAACAAATAAAGAAAATTAGGAACGAAGACGAAGAGGAAGAAGAAGTTGGTGTAAGATAAAATCATTGCTGCCAGGTTGACTATTCAACCTGGCAGTTAATTAAAATTATAAAAGGAACTGCCATGAAGAAATCTATACAAATACAAATTCCTGAACCCTGTCATGAGAATTGGGATAAAATGAATGCTTCTGCACAAGGCCGTTTTTGTAATGCCTGCAGTAAAGTAGTAGTTGATTTTAGTATGATGAGTGATAAAGAAATACTAAACTATATTTCAAACGCAAGTAGCAAAATATGTGGGAGGGTTAGTGATGACCAGTTGAACAGACCAATTCAAATGCCAGTGGAAAGTAAACGAATTTCTTTTAGATATTTATGGAGCCTGCTCATTTCTTCATTGTTGATAACATATAAAACTCATGCGCAGGGAAAGATAAAACTTGATTCAATTCCTGCAACTGCTCCTGCATCGGTACCTGTGCCCTCTTTTCAATATGCATTATCGGGAAGACTAGGAGGAGTTTCATATGTAGATGTAAAAAGAATAAAAATCAGATCTCAGATTATCAAAGGAAAAGTAACCAGTGAAAATGGAGAACCAGTACCCTTCGCGACTATTATTTTGGTCGATTCAAAACTGAGCGCTGTCTCTGACTCCAGTGGCGAATTTCAATTAAAAATAAAATCTTCATTTTTGAATTATACTTTGTCGGTAAGCTCGGTTGGTTATGAATCTGTATTGGTGAATCTAAAAGAAGTAGATCCGGAAGATGTAAACATTGTGATGTCAAATTCAAAAGTTGAATTGTTAGGTGAGGTAAAAGTAACCGCTTACGATGTTACCAGATGTAATGTGAGATTGGGTGGAATTTCTTATGGTATAAAATATACTGAAAAAAGTTTTCCTGAAATGTTGAAAGAGCTGATAGTTAAAAATGAGATCAAAATTTTTCCCAACCCTGTTTCTCCTGGTGCTTCTGTTAATATCAGCGTCACTGTTGCGGAAACGGGAAATTATAAATTGGAATTATTTGATGCGTCAGGAAGACTGATGCATGCGTCGACCATTACTATTTCATCGAAGAAGTATGTAATGAATTTAGGTAGCAGCTTGTCACTAATACCTGGAATGTATTTCGTAAAAATTCTCAGTAATAAGGGTAAGCAAGTGTATAGTGGAAGCTTATTGGTGCAATAATGCTGTCATCCCGAGCCTGGTCGAAGGGTGTCCTTCGATCGGCTCAGGATGACAGTTTAATGGTGCATAATGAAACAGAAAGTGCAGGATGACAACACTAACTGCACATTATTTTACAATCTATTAATTGTCTGTACCCGTTCTTTAAGAGGTCCACTGTTCCGTACCCTTTTCATTTTTTAAATCGTCAACGGTTTTTTCTCCCTTTCTCACAAATTCATTTACTTTATTTTTCGCTGATTTTAGATTGTCTGCAGCGTTATCTACCAGGTCATTAAAAGATCCCTTGAGATCGGAAGTTTTATCAGTTAAGCGCCTGCGGGTTTCTGATCCTTTATCGGGCGCAATTAAAATACCTACGGCGATGCCTGCAAGAAAGGCAGTGAATAACTTGTTCATGGTTAATATTTTTTAGTGATATACTACTCGCTGAAAAAATTAAGCCAGATAAATTATAGCGTGAAAGCGTGTTCTTTTGGGGATTTTAATCCCCTACTTTGAAATCCACCATCCCGGGAATAGTAAAATCCGTTAATAATATTTTAGACTACGTCGCAAACGAAGGATGAAATTGTTGCAGTGTATTCCGTAAGAATTCCCGGTCCAAATGTGTATAAATTTCTGTAGTGGTAATGCTTTCGTGCCCTAGCATTTCCTGCACAGCACGAAGGTCAGCGCCGCCTTCAACCAGGTGTGTGGCAAAGGAATGACGAAAAGTGTGGGGTGAGATATTTTTAGTGATGCCTGTTTTTTTCACCAGCTCTTTGAGCATAAGGAATATCATCACACGGGATAGCTTGCTTCCCCGCCTGTTTAGAAAAAGGATATCTTCGTTTCCTGCTTTAATAGGAATGTGCACTCTTGAAAGATCATGGTAAAGTTTCACCTGTTTTATGGCTGCCTGTCCAATAGGGATTAATCTTTCTTTATCGCCCTTTCCGATAACACGAATAAAACCAATATCGAGATATAAAGCTGATATGCGCAAGTTTACTACTTCGCTCACCCTAAGGCCACAGCTATACATGGTTTCAAGAATTGCCTTATTACGTTCTCCTTCTGGTTTGCTGAGATCGATAGCCCCGATGATCCTTTCTATTTCATCGAAACTTAATACATCTGGCAGCGAACGTTTTAACTTGGGCGATTCCAATAAAAGCGTGGGATCGGTTTTTGAAATTTGTTCCAGCAAACAATATTTATAAAAACTTCTCAGTCCCGAAAGAATGCGCGCCTGTGAGGTGGCTGTCATGCCTAATTCAGTTATCCATCTCAGGAAACGCTGGAGGTCCTTCGCATCTATATCAGGAGGATTTTTAGTAATATGCTCTGCCTGCAGGAATTGGGTAAGCTTTTCAATATCTGCAGCATAAGCTTCAACAGAATTATCGGCCAGCGATTTTTCAAGTTGCAGATAAGCTCTATAACCTTTCTTATACGGTTCCCACATAGACTATTATTGCTAATTGAATCAAAGTTGAAGGTTTAAAGCATTTGCAAAAAATCTTTTTGATGATTAAATTGGATTAAGGCATATTTGTACATTAAGACCAACTATGCAAGCTGTTAATTTAAGATCGTTTAAGAAAAAAGTTATTGAGCAGAAAAGGAGGTTCAGGTATTTTTTATCAAAGCTTGAAAAGAATCCTCCCCGCAAGCTCGATCAATTAGCGGAAGTAGTGAACAAAGAAGTTTGGCAGGAAATAGATTGCCTGAGTTGTGCCAACTGCTGTAAAAAAATGTCTCCAACTTTCACTAATAAGGATATTAAACGAATATCGACTCATCTTGAAATGACCCCTGCGGCTTTTAAAGAGAAATGGTTATACTTCGATAAGAAAGACGGCGACTGGATGAACAAACAACAGCCCTGCCAGTTTCTCGACTTAAAAACAAATATGTGCAGTATTTATGAAGTGAGGCCATCTGATTGCGCGGGTTTCCCGCATCTCACCAAGAAAAAAATGGTAGATTATTTACATGTGCATAAGCAAAATATTGAATATTGCCCGGCAACATTTAAAATGGTAGAAAAAATGATTGATCGTTTGGTGAATAAAGAACCGGTGGTAAAGTAGCATTTAGTTTTGCCACGGATCGCACGGACAACACGGATTTTGTCTTTTAAAAATAACATTGTAGCCTGCGATTATGCACTAAATAATTCAATCCGTGTTATCCCTGCAATCCGTGGCAAGTCATTCACAGATAAACATCTTCCAACAAAAAATATTCCGTCGCTTTTCCATTCTCCATCATAATTGACAAAATATCAAACTGGATCCTTGTCCATTGCGGATAGGCTTCCTGGAATGCTTCAGCTGCATCTAATAATTTTCCCATTTTTTTGTTCGTAACACTTTCTTCAGGCTCGCCGTAGTTTTTGTTGCTTCGGGTCTTAACTTCTACAAAATGTAAAACCTCATCCCTGTTGACAATAATGTCAATTTCTGCATTTGAAAAACGCCAGTTCCGGAATAAAAGGGTATAACCTTGTTGCTGAAGGAAATCGCAGGCAAGATTTTCTCCTAATTTTCCTAGTTCAATATGTTCTGGCATGCGGGATTTTATTACTTTGAGTGACTTTTAGATTGAATAAGTCAACGCATATGATGAATAATAAAAATAATTTTTTTAAACTATCCGGCAAAGTACAACATTACCAATGGGGTGGAGATGCTTATATACCCGAATTATTGGGATTGGAAAATTCTAAACATGAGCCTTTTGCAGAATATTGGTTGGGTGCTCATGAGAATGGTCCCGGAAATCTGGCAGGCGCTTCACCTTCATCATTACAACAGTATATTCATGAACATCCTTCTGTGCTGGGAAGTTATATCAGAAATACTTTCAGAAAACTGCCCTACCTGTTAAAGATTCTTGATGTAAAAGATATGTTATCGATCCAGGTGCATCCTGATAAAAAATCGGCGGAGGTGGAATTTGCACGCGAAAATAGTTCAGGCGTTCCGTTAAATGCTTCAACCCGCAACTATAAAGATGACAATCATAAGCCGGAACTGATGCTGGCACTGAGCGATTTTTGGTTATTGCATGGTTTCAAGGAACCCAAAGTTTTAAAAGACACATTTACATCTGTTAAAGAGCTTGCTTTCCTGGATACGATTTTCGATAAAGGAGGATATAAGGCAGTTTACACAGAAGTGATGGAAATGGATCAGCATAAAGTAAATATGCATCTTAATACACTTTTAAATCGTATTGTTCCTGCATACCAGCAGGGAAGCTTACAAAAAGATCAGGCAGATTTCTGGGCAGCAAGGGCTGCAATTACATTTAATAAAGGAGGAAATATTGACAGGGGAATTTTTTCCGTGTACATGCTCAATCTCGTAAACCTTAAGCCAGGTGAAGCCATCTTCCAGGATGCAGGAATTCTTCATGCATACCTGGAAGGACAGAATGTAGAGATAATGGCAAATTCTGATAATGTATTGCGTGGTGGATTAACGCCTAAACATATTGATGTATTTGAACTCATCAAACACGTTGCATTTGGTCCGGTTATTCCAATGGTCATTGATGGGGAAAGTATATCTGTAGTGGAAAAGATTTATGAAACTCCGGCTCCTGATTTCGAACTGAGTGCAATTCATTTATCAAATGGTCGTAATGTAAAAATTCAAGCGCGCACTGCCGAAATATTCATCCTTTTGCAGGGAAATGCTGAGGTTGCGAATGATGAGAAAAAACTAACATTTAAAAGAGGAGAAGCTTTTGTGGCTTTTGAAGGTGCTCACCTGGATATTACAGGCGACAATGCAATTATCTACAGGGCATCAGTACCAGCTGTACCGGGTCAATAATTTACATTTTTAAAAGGCCTTTTTGCCTTATTTTTGCCCCTTATCGTCATATTATGAAAGTTAATAAATCCATAGTTGTATCGCTCGTTCTGCTCATCATTGTTGCGGCATTATATAGAATTATACCCAACAGACCGATGGGATTTGCACCGCATATAGCAATGGCTTTATTCGGCGGTTCAATTATAAAAGATAAAAGATGGGCTTTTGCATTGCCGATTTTTTCGATGTTTTTGTCAGATTTATTATATCAATCTTTATATAATGCGGGAATGTCAACCATCCCTGGATTTTACGAAGGACAGTTTACCAACTATATACTTTTTGCAGGAATTACAGTAATGGGTTTCCTGATCAAAAAAATCAACTTTGTTAATGTATTCGCAGCATCGCTTATAGCACCCACGATTTATTTTATCTGTTCGAATTTTATGGTTTGGATAAATGGTGCAGGGTTAAGCCGTCCTAAAACCTGGGATGGATTATTGCTTTGTTATGCAGATGCTATTCCTTTCTTCAAGAATGCACTTTTCGCTTCGATTTTTTTCAGTGCGGTTTTATTTGGTGGCTATTACCTGCTGACGAGAAAAACTTCAAGGATGATTGCGTTGTCGGAGTAAACACTTTAAGATTCTGAGGTAGTTGTAAGTATACTCATGCAATAGAAATTAGATCCTGTTCAGTTGTTGGTATTGATGGTCGATAATGTGCAGCATTCTTATGCATATACCCACAACGGCGGCTAAAAGCAATGGAAATTAAATCCTGGTCTGTTGTTGATATTGATGATCGATAATGTACAGAATACGTATGCATATATCAGCCACAGCGGCCAAAGGCGTGGTTGAATTTAAGACGCCGTTGTTGTGTGTTTACACCAACAACTGAAATTAATTCTCACAGTGTTGATAATGAGTAAGAAATCCGAAATCATCAATATTCAATTCATAAAATCTCGCTGACGAATACCAATACTCCTCTGGGATCATGCAATATCCTGCGTGAACTGGATTAAAATGAATATAATCTAGTTTTTGAATGAACACTACATCTGTGAATAAATCTATGCCCAATGGATTACGCTCCCAAAACTGATATTTGCGATCTTTAGCGTTTACTTCGAATTTTAACAAGATTTCAGGATGATTTATTATTAGATCGCCTTTTATTTTCTGAGCTGTAAATTTTAGAAAATCCCGTTGGACATTTTCTCTTTTATGGTCACCTAACATTTGCCAGATTAAGTGAATGTGATTTTGCATAATAACAAAGGCGTTTATTTCCACTCTTTTTGCCTTTACCAAAAAATCTAAACTCTCAATAATTATATCCTTGTATTTATCGGGTTTTAAAAGGTATTTCCATTCGAGAATTGTAGCAGTAAAGAACTGTGCATGACTTGTTTTATATTCCATATTTTTTATTCGTTTTTTTAACCAAACTGATGAAAACAAATTTATTTATATGGAGACTTATGATAACGGGTGAAATGACCCTTTTTAAGTAAGTAAAATAACCTAGAATTTAAATACCAATATTTATGGAGCCATAGTGTGTTATGATAACAACGAGAAGTTTGGATAAACTTGCTATTCAGTTGTTGGTATTGAAGGTTGATATTGTATATAGCTTGTATGAACATACCAACAATGGCGGCTACGGCGGCTGAAATTTGTGTAAACTTGCTGTTCAGTTGTTGGTATTGATGTCTGATATTGTATAGAGGTTGTAAACAAATACCAATAATGGCGGCTGAAAAACGTCAAGGATGATTGCGTTGTCGGAGTAAACACTTTAAGATTCTGAGGTAGTTGTAAGTATACTCATGCAATAGAAATTAGATCCTGTTCAGTTGTTGGTATTGATGGTCGATAATGTGCAGCATTCTTATGCATATACCCACAACGGCGGCTAAAAGCAATGGAAATTAAATCCTGGTCTGTTGTTGATATTGATGATCGATAATGTACAGAATACGTATGCATATATCAGCCACAGCGGCCAAAGGCGTGGTTGAATTTAAGACGCCGTTGTTGTGTGTTTACACCAACAACTGAAATTAATTCTCACAGTGTTGATATAAGTAAGAAATCCGAAATCATCTGCTGTCGCAATTATACTGCGTCCTTTCAGGGATATCCGAAAATGCAGGATATGCATTGAAAATTGAGAATTGAATGTTATTGAAAAGCATGATTATATATTCTAAAACCCTTATCCCGGTTCGTATCCTTCATCTTCTTCAAGGTCTTTTCCATCGGCAGCAGCCGTCGCTAATTCATCGCAACGATTGTTAAAAGGATTATCTGCATGGCCTCTTACCCATTTAAAGCGAACGTGATGTTTTTTGGAGAGTTCATTGAAATATAACCAGAGATCTTTATTCTTTTTTCCCTTAAAATTAGTAGCAATCCAATTTTTCAACCAGCCTTGTTCAACTGCTTTTACAACATACTGGCTATCGCTATATACTAATATATTCAGGCCTTCACGTGTAGTAGCTTCGAGCGCTGCGATCACTGCCATGAGCTCCATTCGGTTATTGGTGGTATGGCGATAACCCTTAGACAATTCTTTTGTATTCTCTCCCCATTTCAAAATGGCACCATAACCTCCTCTGCCCGGATTACCTCTTGCTGCTCCGTCTGTATATACGATCAATTCTTTCTGTGTACTCATATTTCAATTTGTCCCTTCATAAATAAAGCGCCATAGCCGCTCATTAAAACGCGATCACCTCTCAGTTCACAATCGAGGTTACCCCTGCGTTTGGATAATTGTATTGACTTCAAGTGATTTTTTTTCAATTTATCTGCCCAATAAGGAACCATGATGGTGTGAGCCGAACCGGTAACAGGATCTTCGTTTACGCCTGACTGTGGATAAAAACATCTCGAAACAAAATCAGCTTCAACTCCCGCGGCAGTTGCTATGATACCACGGCATGGAGTTTTGGCCAATAGCGTAAAATCCGGGTTCAATGCTTCTATATCTTTTTGTGAATCCAGCACAACCATATAATCGAATGATGTTTTATAAACCTGTGCTTTTTCAATTCCCAAACCGGCAAAAATATCCGGGAAGGGATCGGTTACCAATTCAGGTGGATTGGAGGGAAAATCCAATGTTATTCTTCCACTTTGTTCACGGGTTACTTTCAATGGCCCGCTTTTAGAATTAAAAATAATTGTATCGCCCTCAAATCCTAAAATATTAAAGTAAACGTATGCTGAAGCTAATGTAGCATGGCCGCATAATTTTACTTCAGTACCTGGGGTGAACCAACGGATATAATAACCTGCATCTTCTTTAACGATAAATGCGGTTTCACTGAGATTATTTTCCATGGCTATTTTTTGCATGAGCGCATCATCAAGCCAGTTATCAATTGGACAGATAGCTGCTGGGTTACCTCCAAAAATAGTTTTAGAGAAAGCATCTACCTGGTAAACAGGAATGGTCATAATTTTTTAGTTGAGGGGTGAAATTAGAAAAAGCAGCTTAGGTATTGTTGGTTTATAACGAAAAACTTTATAAAATTATACGTGAAACTTTTGTAATCAATACTAGTTACACAGAGTTTCACAAAGTTCACACGGAGTTGCACAGAGAAATAATCGACAATATATTTCACTATTGCTTACTGATGAATTCAACCCTGTCTATGCCTATAAAATTAGATCGTAGTCCTGCGAGGCCTGCATTTTCTACAAAATACCTGAATGCAAATCTTCTTTTACCGGGAGCAGCAATGCCAGGAATATTGACAGTATATTTCGTCCACTCTAAAGGATAGCTTGTGCCGTAATTCGCGTTGATGTCTAACATAGTTATGCTGAAGTTACCGAATGCAGTTGCGCCGCTGCCAACGTCGTAACCATCATCTATAGCGTTTAAACGAACCTGTAAACGATCGGCTCTTATTGCAGAAGGATTGCGGGTCCAGAACTCAATAACATCGCCTCCTTTTATTTCGACAGAAGGAGAGATTAACCAATTGCTGATTGTTCCACCAAGCTGAGCGGTGCTATTAAAATTGGCTGCTATATAACTGGTGGCATCAAGATTTGATGAAGATGCTGCGAAAACTGCAGTTACACCCTGGAACCAGGTTGTTGCCCCAACGGGTGAACTATTATTTGACATTACCCATCCTTTTTTAATAGCGTCTTGAACCAGGTCGAACTCTTCTACAAAAGAGGGATCAGGTTTGGGAGGTTCCGCAACCTTGTACTCCTCTTTTTCACATGAGAATAGCGCAAGCGATAGCAGCAATATAAAAAAACGCTTGTATTTATTTGAATAGAAAAATCGCATATCCCGGTTTAATTAAATAAGTTTTATCAAATTCATTTTGTTACAAATGCAACACTATCTATAGCTACACCAGAACCCCTGCCATTGAAACCACCGTCTTCAACATAATAACGAAAAGCAAACCGGGTTTTAATAGGCAGGGTTAAACCACTAACAGTTGCTTCAAATCTTGTCCAGCGTGCGGGGTAGGCTGCAGGATCGTAAGCTGCCTGGCTGGAATAATAATTTTTGTAAAAAGGATTGATGTCGAGTAAAACAATCTTGAAATCTCCCGGATCTGTTCCCGAACCTACATTGATACCCTGGTTATCTTTGTTAATGCGAACCTGCAAACGATTCGCATAGTCCGTGGAATCGCCCGTTGTTGGATCGAAAAAAATTTGTGTTCGTGAATAAAAAATAATTTTGTCGCCATTCTTCATGTGAGTTGCGGGTGAAATGGCCCAGTTGCTGATAGCACCCTGGTCGGCGGATGTAGATGTAAAGTCAGCGCTGATATAACCAGCATCAGTTGACTTGCTGGAATAAGCCGGAAAAACATCGAGGTAATCCGTATTAACTGATTGTTGCCAGGTACCATCTCCCCGCGGTTCAGAAACGTTTATAAATCTCCAATCACGCGCATAAGCAGAAGTCATGGTATCGAATTCTTCAACAAAAGAATAGTTTGTATTATCTGGGGGAATTACTGCTGTATAGGCATCATCTTTACATGAGGAAATCACTGCCATCACAAAGCCAAAAATCAATATGTATTTACCAAAGGCAAAGCTTCTCATGCACCAGTTAGTTTGATAATTACGGTGAAAATAAAGGAATTATCTAAATATAAAAAGCGGATTCCACGTTGGTAAAAGCTCTGTTCCAGCAGGTTTTTTGGTTATCCCGGATACGAAATTCTTTGCGTTTTCTTTGCGAAAAACTTTGCGTCCTTTGCGGTTAATTTTTTAACCGCAAAGGACGCAAAGTTTTTCGCAAAGGATCGCAAAGAGAGTATTTTTTGTGAGGGCTTTTTTGAATGTTGATTGTTGACGTTGAGTGTTGAATATTCAATGCTGAACTTTAAACCTGAAATACTCCAGTTTTAAACTCTTCTATAACCGGGTTATTATTGGCAGCGGTCAAAGATTCTGCAATCACTTTACGTGTATCTGCCGGATCAATAATACTATCAACCCAAAGCCTGGCAGCCGCATAGTATGGAGAGGTTTGTTTTTCGTATCGACCTTTAATTTCATTGAGGAGTTTTTGTTCATCTTCAGGTGTAATCTCTTTTCCTTTTGATTTTAGTCCTGCAACCTGAATTTGTAATAATGTTTTTGCGGCCTGCTCGCCGCCCATAACCGCAATTTTTGCGGTGGGCCATGCATAAATAAAACGCGGGTCGTATGCTTTTCCACACATGGCATAATTGCCTGCGCCGTAAGAATTGCCAATAATGATGGTGATTTTCGGAACTATGGAATTTGCTACAGCATTTACCATTTTAGCACCATCTTTAATAATGCCCGCATGCTCACTTCGGCTACCCACCATGAAACCAGTAACATCCTGTAAAAAAATTAAAGGAATTTTTTTCTGGTTGCAATTCATGATAAAGCGTGCAGATTTATCAGCACTGTCATTATAAATAACACCGCCCATTTGCATTTCACCTTTACGGCTTTTTACAATTTTGCGTTGATTGGCCACTATACCAACAGCCCATCCATCTATACGGGCATAGCCGCAAAGTATGCTTTTGCCATAACCCTCTTTGTATTGTTCAAATACAGAATTATCGGTAATACGTTCAATGATTTCGAGCATGTCGTATGGCTTACCATCGCTGGGAAAAATTCCATGAATTTCTGCTGAAGATTTAGCCGGAGGTACAGATTCAATTCTATCAAATCCAGCTTTCTGTTTTTCACCCAGCATGGCAATCATGCTTTTGATATGATCAAGACAATCCTGTTCTGTTTTGAATTTATAATCGGCAATGCCGCTGATTTCGGTATGCGTAACAGCGCCGCCTAAAGTTTCATTATCAATATCTTCACCAATAGCTGCTTTAACCAGGTAGGGACCTGCCAAATAGATTGAGCCATTACCTTCTACAATTAGTGTTTCATCGCTCATGATGGGTAGGTAAGCACCACCTGCCACACAGGCACCCATAACCGCTGCGATTTGCGGAATTCCCATTGCACTCATGCGTGCATTATTTCTGAAAATTCTTCCAAAATGTTCTTTGTCGGGAAAAATTTCATCCTGCATAGGAAGAAAAACACCAGCACTATCTACGAGATATATTACCGGAAGATGATTCTCCATCGCGATCTCCTGTAAACGAAGATTTTTTTTGCCTGTTATTGGAAACCATGCACCAGCTTTCACTGTTTGATCATTTGCCACTATCATACACTGTCGTCCGCTGATATAGCCGACACCTGCAACTGTTCCGCCCGATGGGCAACCACCCTGTTCTTCATACATTTCCCATCCGGCAAAAGCGCCAATCTCTATGAAATTCCTGTTCTTATCAATGAGATATTCAATCCGTTCCCTCGCTGTAAGTTTATTTTTCTCTCTTTGTTTTTCAATGGCTTTCTTACCTCCGCCCAGTTTCACCGTTTCGAAACTATCTTTTAACTGGCTGAGGAGGAGTTTTAGGGCATCATCGTTTTTGTTAAAGTCCAGGTTCATTGCTGATATTTTAGATAGTATAAGCGTGATTCGTATTTTTTACCGCAGAGACGCTGGGGCGCTGAGAAAGATTTTAATGATCGTTGATAAAAGTTTTACCACCCTGTCAATCTTTAATCCTTTGAATCATGGATCAGACAATTTCTCTACATTGTTGCGTCTTCGCGGTAAAAAACCAAAATCGATACATTTGTCTGGTTTCTGAAAAACAAATGTATACTACTGTAAATTAAAAATCTTTCCAAAAAACTATTCAATTGGTTTATGCCAAAATGAAATCAAAGCTTATAGACTTTTCAGCTTACAACTTAGCGCTTATCTTCGCTTATGCGTAGAACCATCCGTAATCTTCTTATACTTGTTGCGCTATCTGTTGCTATTAAAATATTTTCACTGTTCCCTTATGCGGTTGAGAAATATTATTCAACGGGTATTTATGTGTATATCTCAAAGTTTCAGCGCTGGCTATTGGGATGGATTCCTTTTAGTGTCGGGGATTTAATCTACGCGGCTGTTGCAATCTACATTATTTATAGTATAGTTGTTTTCTTCCGTCATTTGTATAAAAAACAGGTAGGTAAGCACTACCTGATCTATCTTTTTCTGAAGCTGGTTACTACTGCTTTTTTCATTTATGTAGTGTTTAATATTTTGTGGGGTTTAAATTATAATCGTGTTGGTATTGCTAGCCAGTTGCAAATGAAAGTTGATAAATATGAAACTGCTGAACTAAAAGAATTGATGCAGGTGTTAGTAAACCGTTTAAATGCCACTTATCCTTCAAGCCGTTTTTCTCTGGATGATTTAAAGAAGAAAAAGACACTATTCAAAGGATCGGTAAATGCCTACAAACGCGCCTCGGCTGTTTATCCTCAGTTAACGTATTCACCGCCTTCTGTAAAGCCATCTTTGTATAGCTACCTGGGAAATTATTTAGGATTTACCGGTTATTATAATCCTTTCAGCGGAGAAGCGCAGGTTAATACTACAGTGCCTGTATATGTGCAACCATTTACCACCTGTCATGAGCTGGGCCATCAACTTGGTTACGCAAAAGAGAATGAAGCAAATTTTGCAGGGGTATTAAGTGCGAAATTATCTGACGACAGTTCGTTCAAATATGCATTGTACTTTGATTTGTATAGTTATGCTATGCGCGATTTGTACAGGCGCGATAGTAGCCATGCTGCTTTTTACAGAGACCAGTTATTGCCTGGCGTTCGGGAAGATTTTGCTAATCTCCGAAAATTTTACCAGGGATATTTGAATCCATTTGAACCTTATATCCGTAAAGCCTATGCGAATTATCTGAAGGCAAATGAACAACCTATGGGCATGATGAGTTATAATGAAGTAGTAGCGATGGTAATTGCATTTATGAAAAAGAATGGAAACGAATCAATTTAATATTTATGAGCAATCCTGTTAAATTAGTTCTGTCGCTTGCTATTACAGTTATCTTAGGATTAAGCGGTGGCTTTTTTTCTGTTAGCGAAATACCGGGTTGGTATGCCCAATTACAGAGGCCTTCGTGGAATCCACCCAACTGGATATTTCCTCCAGTATGGACTTTATTATTTGTTATGATGGGAATTTCATTGTTCCTGGTTTGGAAAAATAATGCACCTGTACGTGTTAAAAAAATGGCCATAATGATTTTCTCCATTCAACTCCTGCTAAATATTCTTTGGAGCTATGTATTTTTTAAGCAGCATACAATGGGATGGGCGCTGGCAGAGATTATTATTTTGTGGATAGCGATCCTGTTAACCATTTTTGCATTTGGAAAAATATCAAGTCTGGCCGCGTGGTTATTGGTACCTTATATAAGTTGGGTAAGTTTTGCTGCTATTCTTAATTATACTTTTTGGAAAATTAATTGATGTTGAAAATGGTTGATGGGATTAGCGGTTGAGAAAATATCCGGTTGAAAGGGAGATGTTTTTTAACGGTAGTTGCGCGGGTGATATAACCCTTGGAGCGTAAAACTACCCTTGGAGGGTAGTTTTACGTGACTGAGAAAATTCACTTGAAATTATTTTGATATTGAAGCCGTTATTAAACTTTTCGAATCAGACAGTAATGTTTTTAAACGGTAATTGCCAGGGTGATTTAACCCTTGGAGGGTAATTATACGCTCCAAGGGTAGTTTTACTTAATGGTATAAATTTCTCCTGTAATTTTTTTTCAGCATAAAATCCTGTATAAAAAACGGCAACCCCCTTTTCACTTTCATTATTACGCAGAAGCTTTATTATCCGAAAATTATCTTCACCAAATTTTAATCATGGATTTCCTTACCATAAAAAATTCTACACATCCTTCCTTAGAAGAAATTCAAAAGTTATATGAAGACGCCTTTCCCCTACGAGAACGTCGCGATTTTTCCGCGTTGCTTGATTTATTAGTAATAGAAAACATGGAACTGAAAGCAATCAACGACTTCTCATTAATAATAGGATTTCTTATCCAATGGGAGTTTAAATCCTTCAACTATATAGAACATTTAGCCATCGACCCTTCCCAAAGAGGAAAAAATTATGGAACTAAAGTGATGAAGAAAATTATCGGCAACAGTGACAAAATATTATTACTTGAAGTTGAACCACCGCACGATGACATCAGCAACAAGCGAATACTCTTTTATGAAAAACTAGGGATGAAAGTTTGCCCGTTTACATATGAACAACCTCCTTATAGGGAAGATGAAAAGTCATTTCCAATGCTCATCATGAGTTTTCCCATCGAGCTGAAGAGATCAGCTTTTGAAGAATTTACTTCAATAATAACAACAGAAGTTTATGACAGATGGAGATAATCAGAATTTATTCTTCCACATCATACTTTCAACAGGCTTATTGATCTGGCCGCTATACTTCGCATCTTTTTTCTGATTGTACTTAACTTCAATTTCGCCATCGACCGGGAAATATATTAGTTGTCCGATTGGCATGCCCTTGTAAATTTTTACGGGCTGTTTTACGGAAATTTCAAGTGTCCAGTTTCCGCAAAAGCCAACATCACCTTTTCCTGCAGTAGCGTGAATGTCGATGCCCAGGCGACCTGTGGAAGATTTTCCTTCTAGAAATGGAACATGCGCATGCGTTTCGGTATATTCCTCTGTAACCCCGAGATAAAATATATGTGGATATAAAACGAATCCTTCTTCAGGAATTTCAAATTGATCGATCAGGTTATGTTTTTTTGCATCGATAATGTGTTCTTTATAGGTGGCCAGCCACTTCCCCAGATGCACATCGTATGAATTGCTACCTAAACAGGCGCGGTCGTAAGGCTCTATCTTAATCGTTCCCTTTTCAATTTCTTCTAAAATTCTCGTGTCGCTGAGGATCATTTTTCCAAGTCAGATTTTAATTGTCAATTTGTGGACGGCAAAGTAAATTGGATTTTATTATTCATGGCAATATTTTATCAACATCAAATTAACGAAAACACTCGATTGGGCGTTTGGAAAATTGAAGAGCCCGAGTCTTTCTTCTCTCAGAAAGTACCCATAAAAAAAGACGTTTCGCATCCTCATAAGCGCTTACAACACCTCGCCGGTCGTTACCTGCTTACCTGGTTATTCCCGGATTTTCCGCTTGAAGAAGTACTGATTGCAGATACACGTAAACCCTTCCTGCTCAACGAAGCCTATCATTTTTCAATATCGCATTGTGGTGATTTTGCCGCAGCTATTGCCAGTAAAGTAAGCAGGGTAGGAGTAGATGTTGAATTGGTTTCAGCCAAAGTGAGTCGCATAAAACATAAGTTTCTGAACGATTTTGAATGGCAATTAGCCAATAATGCCAATAGCGGCATTTCTGAAGAAGAACAACTCACAGCACTCTGGAGCGCAAAAGAATCTATTTTTAAATGGTATAGCCTGGGTGAAATGGATTTCAGGCGACACATGTTTCTCAATGGGAAAATTCAACCTGGAGCTGAATGGATGGAAATGCCATTTGAATTTGAAAAAGGAACACCCATTTCCTTAACGGTGCAAGCCAGGATTTTTGATTCACTTGTACTCGCTTATGTTGTAAGCTGATTAACGATATTCAACTCAACTAATATTACCCAACTCAAACTTTTACGACTTAGGCTTAGTCATAGTTTAAGAATAAAATGCAGGTTCCGAAAACTTAAACCCCATTCTTCCTACTCATTCTATTTGTGAAATGCATGACAAAAAAAAGGCAGTACAATCGTACTGCCCTTTAATTATGTTGCGTAAAATTTATTTACCTGATTTTTTAGGTTTTGAAGCTTCATATTTTGCAAAGTCTTCGGTATTTAAGACTTCACCTTTTATTTTAAGCTCCATTGGTTTTTCTTCACCGGCAATTTTTACATAAATGGTTTTTTCAAACGGACCAGGAGCTGCAGCATTAAAACCCGCAGTTATCTTATCTTCTTTGCCTTTCGCAATTGGTTGCTCAGGTTTTACCGGTGTTGTGCATCCACAACTTGCTGTTGCAGATTCAATTACTACTACCTGGCTGCTGGTATTTTTAAATGGAAAGCTATGTGTAACAGGAACACCTTGTTTAATCTTTCCAAAATCATACTTCGTGTCTGAGAATTTGATCAGATCTGGTTTCGCCTGCGCAGTTGCAGTTGCCGCAGTAGCTGTTGCCTGCTGTTGAGCAAAAGCACCACTTAAAAGAATTAAACTAAATAAAGAGAGTGCAACTTTTTTCATATTTATTGATTTACTTGTTTGAGTAATTGAACAGATGAATTTGCCGGAGCCGATGTGGTAGCTGCCTTATAAACATTTCCTTTTATCACCAATGTTTTTGTTTGACCACCATTATAAGTGATGGTAACTGTTTTTTCAAAAGGTCCTTCCGCATAAGCGTTATAACCAACAGTAATATTTGAATTTGTACCTGGTGCAACAGGATCTTTTTTCCAAACCGGAGTTGTACATCCGCAAGATGCCTGAACGTTTTCCAATTGCAAAACCTCGCTACCCGTATTTGTAATCCCAAATTCATAAGTTACCGGACGACCCTGCTGTATTTTCCCAAAATCGTGTTGGGCTTCTTTTAACAACAAAATGTCGGTTTTTACACCCGTAACTGCTGTCGCAGATTGCGAATAAGCCGAAAACCCAGCTACAAATAGGAGTGAAACGATTAAAAGTCTTTTCATGTGATGATTAAGTTTCAAATATTGTTCCATTAACGACACAACAAATTTAAAAATTGTTACGGGATGTGGGGATATATTTTGTTAATAGTTTCCCATACGTTAATAGCTCAAAAAAGCTTTATTTTTTACCTGACTGTCGGCGAATTCAAATTGTGTTTATATTGTTAACTGTATCACATTGAATATTAGGGTATTAGTATAGTTTTCCCTTGAATGATCTATTTTATCCACCCGAAATGTTCATAATCTATTTTCGGGTAATTTTACCGCATGGAAAACATCCTACAAAGCGATTTGCTGACAGCTGATAAACTTTCCTTCGATAATTTCAGAGAGGCGGTACTTCATGATTACCGCATTTCCTGTGAAAGCAGGGAGGGCAGTTTACTGGGTCGTAAAGAAGTATTGACAGGAAAAGCCAAATTTGGGATTTTTGGGGATGGAAAAGAAGTTCCCCAGGTTGCCATGGCGAAGTTTTTTAAGCCGGGTGATTTTTACAGCGGTTATTACCGCGACCAAACCTTTGCATTCGCAACAGAAACAGCCACGATAAAGGAATTTTTTGCACAGTTATATTCGGACCCGGACACTAGCCATGATCCACATAGTGCTGGCCGGCAGATGAATTCGCATTTTGCAACCGCAACTGTAGATGAATCGGGCAATACGCTCGATTTAGTTAACCGCAAGAATATGGCGGCCGGAATGGCCCCAACTGCAGCCCAGATGCCAAGATCTATTGGGCTGGCATATGCATCGAAAGCATTCAGGAATATTCCTGAACTGAAGCAATTTTCACAGCTTTCAAACGGAGGAAATGAAATTTGTTTTTGCACCATTGGCGATGCTTCTACCAGTGAAGGTCATTTTTGGGAAACGGTTAACGCTGCCGGCGTTTTACAAATTCCACTGGCGATATTTATCTGGGATGATGGATATGGTATTTCGGTGCCTAAGAAATATCAAACCACCAAAGGCTCTATTTCAGAAGCTTTGAGAGGTTTTCAAAAGAAAGAAGGAACAAATGGTATTGATATCTACAGGGTTAAAGCCTGGGATTACGCTGGTATGTGTGAAGTGTTTGAAGCCGGTCTGCAAAAAGTAAGAGACACCCATATCCCCGCACTTTTCCACGTTGAAGAAGTAACGCAACCTCAGGGTCATTCTACTTCGGGTAGTCATGAGCGATATAAATCTCCTGAAAGACTGGAATGGGAGCGTGAGTGGGATTGTATAAAGAAGTTCAAAGACTGGATAATTGACAATGCGCTTGCCAGTGAAGAAGAACTCAATGAAGTAGAAACCACAGCAAAAGAATTTGTAAGAGAAAATAAGAATATAGCCTGGACAGAATACCAGTCGCCTATTCGTGAACAGGTTCGCAAAGCGGTTGAGCTTATCCAGGAAGTTGCTAACTATCTGCCTCAGCAGGCATTGGAGCTTCATAAAATTTCATCCGACCTGCTTGCAAACCGCGAGCCCAATCGCAGGGACATCATGCACACCTTGCACCGCTCTTTGCTTATATCGGGAAATGCAGGTGTAGCCAGCGCAATAAGAGAGTATTACAACGAATTACAGGAAGAAAATAAATCCCTATACAATTCCCAATTGCTAGCTGAAGGCGATAATGATATAACAAAGATTGAAGCTGTAAAACCCGTTTATGACCATAATGCGCCACAGATAAACGGTTATGAAATACTCAATAAGTATTTTGATCAGTTGTTTGCTAACAATCCTAAAGTAATGGCTTTTGGAGAAGATCTTGGGTTTATTGGAGATGTGAACCAGGGCTTTGCCGGATTACAGGCAAAACATGGTGACCAGCGCATATTCGATACGGGTATTCGTGAGTTAACAATAATTGGACAAGGTATAGGGCTTGCATTTCGCGGTCTTCGCCCTATTGCTGAAATACAATACCTGGATTATTTGATTTACGGACTACAACCGCTGAGTGACGACGTGGCCACTTTGCGTTTTCGCACAGCAGGTAGGCAGAGTGCACCAATTATTGTTCGCACCAGGGGACATCGTCTCGAGGGCATCTGGCATAGTGGATCACCCATGGGCCTTATCATAAATTCTCTTCGCGGAATGCATGTTTGCGTACCGCGTAATATGGTGCAGGCTGCAGGAATGTACAACACCTTACTAAAAGGACAGGATCCTGCGATAGTGATTGAATGCCTGAATGGATATCGTTTGAAAGAAAAACTTCCGTCAAACCTGGGAGAATTTTCAGTGCCCCTGGGTGTTCCGGAAATTATTCGCAGCGGTAACGACATTACCATTGTTACGTATGGTTCAACTCTAAGAATTGTCCTGGATGCTGCACAAACTTTAGCTGAAGGTGGAGTTGATTGTGAAATTATAGATGTTCAAACGCTTTTACCTTTCGATATAGATCACATGATCCTTTCTTCACTAAAGAAAACAAGCAGGATAGTATTTATTGATGAAGATGTGCCAGGTGGCGCTTCTGCTTATATGTTTAATAAAGTGATGGAAGAGCAGGGAGGTTATAAATGGCTTGACGTTTCACCAAGAACCATCAGCGCCAAAGCCCATCGCACTGCATACGCCAGTGATGGTGATTATTTTGGTAAACCAAATGTGGAAGAGATTATCGATGTGATTAGTGAGATGATGGCGGAGTAATATTTGAAAAATAGGTTTCCCGGCTTTTGTTTTACCGCAGAGACGGAGAGTCGCTGAGGGTTTAATAAACGGTTATTTCGAAAATAAAATTTCTCTTTTTTCTGCGTTTCTGCGTCTCCGCGGTAATAATTAACATGCAATTGAACTTCATTAATATCATTGAAATCCTCGGAACATTTGCCTTTGCCGTATCCGGGGCTTTTTCAGCAATGGAAAAGAAACTTGATCTCTTCGGCGTTTTAATTATTTCTTTCGTAACTGCAATTGGTGGAGGAACACTTCGCGATATGTTATTGGGAGATACTCCTGTAGCCTGGCTTGAGAACAGAACCATCATTTGGGTTATACTGCTATCTGCAGTTGCGGCTATATTTTTCGGCAGCTATTTAAAGCAAATGACAAAGACCCTTTTCACGTTTGATGCTTTTGGTTTGGGGCTATTTACTATCATCGGTATTGGAAAGGGTATGGAACATCATCTCGGTGTTGGTGTTTGTATTGCATTGGGAACTGTTACAGGTTGCTTTGGTGGTGTAGCGCGTGATGTGTTACTGAATAATGTTCCCCTTATTTTTAAGAAAGAAATTTATGCTTCATCCTGTATTGCCGGTGGATTCATATACTTTATATTACTGTCTGCAAATGTGGAAAGGCATATCATCACCGTTGTCTGCATTTTAGTTATTGTAGTGATCAGAATTTTGGCAGTAAGGTATCGCTGGTCAATTCCAAAGCTTTATCACCGCTAGCATAATTAGTTAGTCCAGAAACTTCTCCTTTAATGCTTTTGTAGGTACCCAACAAGTCTCTTCTTTCCCAAACCATTTGTATCGGTTTTTTGCGATGATGCGATAAATGCCATCCCGAATAAATTTCGGTACTATGATGAAGCCGTATAGCAAACTCCATATTCCACCGAGATGTTTACAAACTTTTAATGCTGCTGTTGACTCAGTGTAAAGTTTCTCATCATCCAGCAACATAAACGAATTGAAATTGCCGGAAGGTAAATTAAATCGCTGAAGAAATTCCTGCCCTGCATTTCCCTGGAATGAGCCAAAAATAAATTGATGACGCTTGTCGTGGCGTATTACAAACTGCACACTACTGTTGCATAAATTGCAAACACCATCGAAGAGAATTATTTTTTTTCCTACTGGAATAATCATGGAGACGTTATTCGTATTGCCTGATTTGAACGCAGCTTGGGCCTTCAACTTTTATTTCGGTCCCTGTCTTTTTTAACAATCCTGTTTTAGCATTTCGCTCAAATACAATAATGCTTCCGCTGGTCTGATGAGCTACGATCAGAAATTTTCCATTGGGTGAAAGTGAAAAATTACGGGGCGTTTCTCCAAATGTTGATTGATAACCTACTGACTTGAGCTTTCCATTTTTTTGAATAGCGTAAATAGCAAGATTGTTTTCGGTTCCCCGGTTTGAAGCGTAAAGAAATTTTCCGTCACCTGAAATATGGATATCTGCACCACTATAGGGTCCGGCAAAACTTTCCTGGTGCATACTTATCCGTTGAATGCTATCGAGTTTACCATTTGAGTAAGCATACACATCAATCATTCCCAACATTTCTTCTATGCAATAAGCGTATTTTTCGTTGGGGTGAAAAGTCATATGTCTTGGCCCTGCTCCGGGTATGGTTCGGGTAAAAGGAATAGCAGCTGGTTGTAAGGGTTGTTCTTTGCTTTCGTCAAACTGATAACACCTTATTTTATCTGCACCTAAATCAGGGAAAAAAATATAATCGTGGCGCGGAGAAAAAATGGCTTGATGAACATGCGACTTTTCCTGTCGCTCTTTGTTCACACTACTATCTGTAAATGTTATCACTTGTGTTTCGGTTCCGATTTTTCCATTATCCAATAACGGATGAATTGCTAAGCTGCCACCAGTATAATTAGCATTAGCGATCCATTTACCGCTTTTATGTTCTGTAATATAAACCGGGTTATCACCGCCGCTGCTTTGCGAATTAATAAAGCTGAGAGTTTTGCTGGCTGCATTGAATTCAAAACTACTTACAGTACCTCCGCCTGGTACTTTCGCATTTGTACAGGCATATAAATATTTTCCATTTGCTGATACGATCAAATAAGCCGGGTTAAGGATTCCTTTGTAAGTGGTAACAGGTTCCAGCACTCCAGTTTTTTCATCTAACTGGTATACAAATATTCCTTCTTTTTCTTTTGCAGCATTATATGTACCCACAAATACATAGGTTTTTTGTGCTGCACCCAAAAGACTGATAAAAAGCACCGCGATAAGAAAAAGAATTTTAGATGACTGTCGCATGGATTATTTGATTATTAAGTTAGGACGAAATCCAGATTATTAAAAGCTAGACTAGTGACCCTTGTGTCCTTCCTTGTGATCCTTGTGGTGGCTTTTTTTTCACCACAAGGATCACAAGGAAGGACACAAGGGTCACTAGGATATTCTATACAATTAGCAGGTTCTAAGTTGAACATTGAAATTGAATGTTGATTATTGAAAATTATTCTTCAAAAAAATAAAGGGCCATCAGGCCCTTCAAATCTATTTCAAATTGTGAAACACTTTCTGTACATCTTCATCCTGCTCCAGTTTGTCCACTAATTTCAATACATCCTGTGCCTGATCTTCGGAAAGTTCAACTGCAGCAGTTGGTATCCATTCCAATTCTGAACTAATGGGTGTGATGCCTTTATCTTCCAAAGCTTTTTGCAAACTTCCAAAATCGGTGAAAGCACAATGCAGCACCAACACTTCTTCTCCATTTTCGCCGGTTCCTTCGCCCAATTCATCCAGTCCAAAATCAATCAGTTCCAGTTCGAGTTCGTCGGCATTTAAACCTTCTGGTTTTAGTTTGAAAACACATTTGCGGGTAAACTGGAAACTCACACTTCCGCTTGTTCCGAGTGCGCCACCACCTTTATTGAAAAGTGAGCGAACATTGGCAACGGTGCGGGTTATATTATCAGTAGCAGTTTCTACCAATATTGCGATTCCGTGAGGTGCATAACCTTCGTATAAAACTTCTTCGTAGTTAGCCATATCCTTCCCCATTGCCCGTTTAATGGCTGCTTCTACACGATCCTTCGGCATGTTCACCGCTTTGGCATTCAGATAGCACCTGCGTAAAGCCGGGTTTGTATTTGGATCGGGTCCGCCGGTTTTTACTGCAATAGCTATTTCCTTCCCAATACGGGTAAATTGTTTAGCCATACGGTCCCAGCGGGCAAACATGGTTGACTTACGTACTTCAAATATTCTTCCCATACGATGTATTCAAAAAATTACTGATGATAAATTCACCCCGTGTTTCGCGGGGGTTTCGAGGTTGCAAAGATAGGCGATGCATAAAAAGCATACAATAAAAAACCGCCCAAAATAGCGGGCGGTTTATAAAAATATCGATCTGTAGTTATTTTAGTTTGCTTTGATTTTTACTGTATCCAAAGTATATTAATAAGCCTAATATCATCCATGCAAAAGCACTGACCAGGGTAGTACCCCATAAACTGAAAATCATAGCTGAACAAACCAGTATTCCCAATATTGGTACTAATGGCACCAATGGAGTTTTGAAAGGACGGGCCAGGTTAGGATCTGTTTTTCTTAGGATGATAACTCCAGCACAAACCAATACAAATGCCAGTAGCGTTCCGATTGATGTAAGGTCGCCGGCAACACTTCCGGGAACAAATGCAGCGAACAAACCTACAAACACAAACAAGATCATATTGCTTTTATAGGGCGTTCTGAACTTAGGATGAAGCTCAGAAAAAACTTTTGGCAATAAGCCATCAGTAGACATGGTATAAAATACACGGCTTTGTCCCATTAACATCACTAATATAACTGAAGAAAAACCAGCCAGGATCGCGACAGTTACCAGGGTGGATAGCCAGCCATAGCCATGCATGTAAGTATCAATAGCATAGGCAACAGATGCTTCTTTACCTGATTTTACGAAATCGGTATAAGGAGCTACGCCGGTTAAAACCCAGGAAAATAATATATAAAGTATTGTACAAACTACTAAGGAGCCCAGGATGCCAATTGGCATATCTCTTTTGGGATTTTTAGCTTCCTGTGCTGCAGTAGATACCGCATCAAAACCAATAAAGGCAAAGAAAACAATTGCCGCTCCCTTTAGAACCCCTCCCCATCCATGATTAAAAAAATCTGAATAGGAATACATCGTCCCGTCTGCCTGCAATGCTGGTGCAGCATCAGCAGGAATCATGTAAGGGGTATGGTTTGCCGGATTGATAAATTGCCAACCCACTGCGATAAATACCAGAACGATAGCAACTTTAATGAATACTATAATGGCATTGACAATAGCTGATTCCTGCGTTCCCTTGATTAGTAATAAGGTTAATAAGATCAGGATCAGCAAAGCAGGGGCATTCATTACACCTGTATGCAACACATTATTTGCATCTAATGCCGATTCAAAGGGAGAGTGGCTCCATTCATATGGAATAGATCCCCCTAAAAGCTTATTTAGAAACTCACTCCAGGCAATAGACACTGTAGCAGCTCCTAAAGCATATTCAAGAATTAAAGCCCAGCCGATTATCCATGCAATTAATTCCCCCATCGTAGCATAAGCATAAGTATATGCACTTCCGGCTATGGGAATAATGGAAGCAAATTCTGCGTAACAGAGACCTGCAAATGCGCAGCCTATAGCAGCAACAATAAAAGAAATGGTAACAGCGCCTCCGGCATGTCCACCTGCAGCGGCAGCGGTTCTTACAAAAAGTCCGGCTCCAATGATGGCTCCAATGCCAAGGGCAACTAAACTCCAGGCTCCCAGCGTTCTTTTCAATCCCTTCTCTGATTCCGCAGCCTGTGATAACAGTACATCCAGTGATTTCTTTCTGAATAAACTCATACAGTTTGGTTATTGGTTTTTAATTCGAAATTTTAAAGCGCGTAAAGTAAGTAAATATTTGACGTAATGTACTATTGGGGGATTAAAATCAGGGTTTGCCACTAATTACGCTGAAAGTCCCAAAATGAGGCCTGGTCCTAAATCTTATTCTATTCTTTTTCAAAAATGATTGAAAATAACCCTGACAGCGCTTAAGCCCTGTCAGGGTTATTTTCAATTTTTTGTGAAATTAAATTTACGTCCATTACTCCAAATGCAATTGGCGAATTTTAAACCTCAGCCGGTATATCATCCTCCAACAATTGAGAAAAACTCAAGTACATTTAAATTTATTCCAAACAAATTCGGATCCTGCTAATTTATATCCCCCCTAAAGCAGATTGGTATACCAGGAAAAGCAGCTACGAAGCCGCGTTTCCACCTCATTACATTCCTGTTATTGTTTGAATCTATAGTTTGTTTTGTGCCATATATATAGAATTAACAGGTATAAGTTTTGCCAAGTCAGGATTTTTTTGAATTTTCGGGGATTAATACCTCATCATTCAAACTGCATTATGGCTAAAAGAAACCGGCTCACAGTCTTTATTCTCATTTCAATGCTGTTGGGTATTATTGTCGGTTACCTGGTTCATAATAATGCTGATCCCGATTTCATAAAAAAGTTTTCAACCAATATCAAGCTTCTCACAAAGATTTTTCTCTTCCTGGTTCAAATGATTATTGCCCCACTTGTATTTTGTACACTGGTGGTGGGTATTGCCAAACTTGGGGATCTGAAAGTAGTAGGAAGAGTAGGTGGAAAAGCGTTATTATGGTTTGTTTCCGCTTCGCTGGCAAGCTTGTTATTGGGAATGTTGATTGTAAATCTTTCACATCCCGGCACAGCTATTAATTTGAGCAGGGCCGATACCGCAGGGGCCCAGGATTTGATTGGTAAAACACAGGAGTTTTCGTTGTCGACATTTGTTGAGCATGTGTTTCCCAAAAGCATTTTTGAAGCAATGTCGAAGAATGAAATACTTCAGATAGTGGTGTTCAGTATTTTCTTTGGCGTAGCAACAACCGCCGTTGGAGATTATGGCAAACCGATCATAAAAGCATTAGACGCAGGAGCACATATCATTTTAAAAATGGTGGGTTATGTAATGAATTTCGCTCCCATTGGTGTTTTTGGTGCCATATCAGCTGTTATTGCTACTGAAGGTTTAAAAATATTCAGTTTTTATGCTTTGTATTTCATGTACTTTTTACTTGGCATTGCCTTATTATGGTTACTGTTGTTATCAGTTGGATTTCTCATTTTACGCGAGCGATTACCCCGGCTTTTAAAACGTATTGCCCAACCTCTTTTAATAGCATTTAGTACAACCAGCAGTGAAGCAGTGTTCCCAAAACTAACAGAAGAATTGGAACGTTTTGGATGTAAGGACAAGGTAGTTGCATTCATTCTGCCACTGGGTTATTCTTTTAACCTCGACGGAAGTATGATGTATATGACTTTTGCCAGTTTAGCGATAGCGCAGGCTTATGGTATTCACATGGACCTGGGAACCCAGCTAACAATGTTGCTGGTTTTGATGTTAACCAGCAAGGGAATTGCCGGAGTACCCCGCGCATCGCTGGTTGTTGTAACTGCAACTTGTGCTATGTTTAAGATACCACCCGAAGGAATTGCATTAATATTGCCGATCGATCATTTCTGCGACATGTTCAGAACAGGAACAAATGTATTGGGAAATGCCCTCGCTACCAGTGTCGTTAGTAAATGGGAAGGAGAGTTAGGAGAAGAAAAAACAGGGCCCATTGCCGAACTGTGAAACTGAAAGTAAATTGTTATTGAATAGAGGATATTAAAAATCAGAAAAGAAGAACATGCTAGAGCTATTGAATATTACATTTAAGGATTTATTGAACCCCGAGTTCTATATCAATAACGGTGGATTATGGTTAATGCTATTTATCGTTTTTGCTGAAACTGGTTTGATGGTGGGATTTTTCCTTCCGGGCGACAGTCTTCTTTTTGTAGCGGGAATTTACAGTAAGATGCTGATAGGTAGTTTTATACCTGGCGGAACAGGCAGCGATATTTTAGATGTCACTATTCTTTGGATATTAACCTCTGTAGCTGGAATCCTGGGAAACACAGTTGGATATTGGTTTGGATTGAAAAGTGGCCCCTTTCTGTTTCATCGAAAAGACACGTTTTTTTTCAAGAAAAAATATTTATACCAGGCAAAAGAGTTTTATGATAAACACGGTGGACAGGCGATTGTATTTGCAAGGTTTCTTCCTATTGTAAGAACTTTCGCACCAATCATTGCCGGTATCGTGCAGATGGATAAAAAGAAATTTATGTACTACAATATTATTGGTTGTATTGCATGGGTTGGAAGCATGTTATTTGCCGGTCATTATCTCGACAAACTTTTTATTAATAAATTCGGATTCGATCTTAAAAAACATCTCGAAGTAATAGTGATTGGAATTATAGTGGTAACTACATTTCCTGTTTTGTATAAATTGTTTTTTGGAAAGAAAAAAGAAGCCAACGATTCTACTGCTAATCCAGACTAATGAATAACAAACCTGTTTCCATTTTTAATCTCGCCGTTATTGTAGCTGCCCTGGGCTATTTTGTTGATATTTATGACCTGCTATTATTTAGTATCATTCGAATTCCCTCGCTGCGTTCTTTAGGACTTGATAACGAAGCTATATCCCGGGATGGATTATTTATCATCAATGTACAGATGATGGGTTTACTCGTGGGAGGAATTTTTTGGGGAGTATTGGGCGATAAGAAAGGAAGATTGAATGTTTTATATGCCTCTATTATTTTATACTCACTGGGAAATATTGCAAACGGCTTTGTTCAAACTGTAAATCAGTATGCAGCAGTTCGATTCATAACAGGGTTCGGATTGGCTGGTGAATTAGGTGCAGGGATAACACTGGTCAGCGAATTATTGCCAAAGGAAAAAAGAGGGATCGGAACTTCACTGGTTGCAGGTATTGGACTAACAGGAGCAGTTTTTGCATTTTTTATTAAGGAAGCATTCGATTGGCGCACTTGTTATTTTATTGGCGGTGGCTTAGGTTTTATGTTATTGTTTCTCCGTGTTGGGGTACTTGAATCAGGGATGTTTAAAAGTGTACAGCAAAGCGGCGTGGAAAAAGGAAACTTCTTTATGCTTTTCAGAAATGGAGAGCGAATTAAAAAATATCTTACTGCTATTTTAATAGGGCTTCCAACGTGGTATGTAATTGGAATACTGGTCACATTTTCAAAAGAATTCGGAGAAAAGATGAACCTGCAGGGAGCAGTTGACCCTGGCAAAGCTGTGATGTTTGCGTACGCAGCTATTTCTATTGGTGATATCGTAATTGGTTTTGTTAGTCAATGGATGCGTAGCCGAAAAAAGGCCGTGTTCCTGTTTTATCTGATAACTATTGTTGCGATCATCTGGTTTTTTAATCTCGAAGGACAAACCCCTGAACATCTTTATATGGCTTGTGCATTATTGGGATTTGGCACGGGCTTCTGGGCAATATTTGTTACAATGGCGGCTGAACAGTTTGGTACTAATATCCGTGCAACAGTAGCCACTACTGTTCCAAATATGGTAAGAGGTTCGTTGAACCTGATTTCTTTATTGTTTACTTCCTTGATCGCTACCCAGGGTTATTTAAAAAGTGGTTGGATAACAGGAATTGTTGTGATGGTTATTGCTTTTGTTTCATTGTATTTTTCGCGCGAAACATTTAATAAGGATCTAAATTACACAGAAGAATAAAGGTTGAGTATTCCTGTCCGACTAACGTTATTCAGGCGGGGAAAATTGAGCATTGAATATTGAGTATTTTTTCAATATTCAATATTCAATGCTCAATTTTCAAATAAGAAGCACTATGAAGTTTCTGATCATAAGATTTAGTTCTATCGGCGATATTGTGCTCACAACCCCGGTTGTACGATGTTTAAAAAAACAGGTTACGGACGCGGAAGTACATTATCTCACCAAACAATCTTTTGCTTCTATTCTTCAATCAAATATCTATGTAGATAAAGTTCATTTACTACGCGATAATATCAATGATGTAATCAACGAATTACAACAGGAAGATTTTGATTACGTTATAGACCTTCATCATAACCTGCGTTCTCTCAAAATTAAAAACAGGCTCGGCAAACCATCGTATTCGTTTAATAAGCTGAATATTGAGAAATGGCTGCTGACCGCATTGAAAATTGACCGGCTACCGGAAATTCATATCGTTGACCGTTATCTCGAAACACTCCGTTCTTTTGGGGTGAAAAATGATGGTGCAGGATTGGATTATTTTATACCTGAAAATGAACGGGTGAAAGAATCGGATATTCCTGCTTCTCATCATGCAGGGTATATCGGAATTGTTATAGGGGCTGCATTGGCTACCAAGAAATATCCCCTGCATAAATTGAAAGAACTCTGTGCAAGTATTCAACACCCGGTAATATTAATGGGCGGGAGGGAAGATGAGGAAGAGGGAAATGAAATAGCGAAATCCGACCCGGTAAAAATTTATAACTCCTGCGGAAAATTTAGCCTTAATGAATCTGCGGATCTTGTTCGACGTGCTAAACTCATCATAACAAACGATACAGGTTTGATGCACATTGCAACGGCTTTCAAAAGACCCGTGATTTCGCTCTGGGGTAACACAGTGCCGGAGTTTGGCATGTATCCATATTATGGAGAGAATTATCTGCGTGCTTCATCAAAGGCCGGATCAGAAAACAACAGACCTTTCGATATACTGGAAGTGAAGAAGCTGCCTTGCCGGCCCTGTTCTAAAATCGGTTATAAAAAATGCCCTAAGGGCCACTTCAAGTGCATGGAAATGATTAGCAGTACAGAGATTATCGATCTGGCTAATAAAAGATTACGCTGAGTAGAAATTAACAATTAATAATTAATATTTGGAAATGTAGAATGCTGAAATGCTTTACCGAACTTCAGTATTATTAATTATTCATTATTAATTACTAATTGAATAAATAAGTAAAACGCAAAGGTCAAATTACTTAATATGCTTTCCATTCCAAACGCCCTCTTTATCAAATACATTGTATCCGCTAACTGAATCGAAACAAAGAAATACACCTGTCCAGACACCCTTAGTATCAAAAAAGTTGAACATTGTTTTATTTGCCCTTACAAAATAACCGGTCCATTCGCTGGTAGTATCAAAATACAACATTACATCCTGTGAAGCAACAGACACATAGCCGATGAGATTGTCAGTACTATCATACATATACAGCCCTTTCCAGGTTGGGTTTTTGGGGTGAAGGCTGTTTTGATACATGGGGTTTATCGTATTATTCACAAAAGGATTGTAACCCTGGTTATTCATCGGGTTGATAGCCGAATTATAAATGGGGTTTAATGAAGTAGTATGAATGGGGTTGATATTCCAGTTGAACTTGGGGTTAATACTTGAATTAGTATTAGGGTTGATTCTTTGGTTTGCATTGGGACTAAGATTCACATCCATTTTCGGATTATGTTTCGCATTCAGATCCTGAGCATTGGCCGCAAACGAACAGAGCATAATTACGCTAAGCCCTGTGAAGTACAATTTTCGCATTGTCGATAAATAAAATGATGAGTACTTTAAATTGGGTCGTAATTTTCCCAGGGATAATGGAGATAAGCAACAGATAAAAGGCTACGAGGTGGTAAGGAAGTCAAATGTAGAAAATGCTTTCCGAATTTCATAGCGATGAGTCACAAATCTTTATAAAACATCGATTTTCAGAAAAATAGCCACGGATTACTTTGATAACAGGAAAATTTATTTCCTAATGTTTCGATGTTATCATTAAATCCGTGGCCAGATATGGATCGTAATCTTACGTTGTCTTTTTAAAACGTTTTCAGTACATCATTCATGCTTCTTACTGCATCGGCACTTTTGCTAAACAAAGCTTTTTCTTCTTCATTCAGATCAAATTCGAGTATTTTTTCCCAGCCATTTTTCCCGATAACTACCGGAACACCGAGGCAAATATCTTTTTGCCCGTATTCGCCTTCCAGCGCTACGCAGCAGGTGAAAAGTTTTTTCTCATCTCTTACGATGCTTTCAACCATGGCAGCTCCGGCAGCACCTGGCGCATACCAGGCTGATGTACCTATAAGTTTTGTAAGTGTGGCACCACCAACCATAGTATCCGCAACGATCTGATCTTGCTGTGCTTTACTTAAAAACCTGGTAACCGGTAAGCTATTCCATGTTGCCAATCTGATTAGCGGAATCATAGTAGTATCCCCGTGACCACCCACTACAACTGCGTTGAGGTCGCCTGGGCTACATGCCAGTTGCTGACTTAACTGATAGCGGAAACGTGCGCTATCCAAGGCCCCACCCATACCGATAATCCTGTTTTTGGGAATTCCGGTAGCAGTAAGTGCCAGTTGAGTCATGGTATCCATCGGGTTGCTGATAATGATAATTATAGCATCAGGTGAATATTTCAGGATATTCTCACAAACCGTTTTTACGATACCGGCGTTGGTGCCAATAAGCTCCTTTCCAGCACAGTGGGATCCGAAGCTTGGAATTCACGTGACTTGAAGTCG